>Ga0163150_10002340_pt1 | contig 29266 bp, 31 predicted proteins | sample OliLakLV19P2IB_FD_148628 | JGI IMG/M metagenome (GOLD analysis project Ga0163150, IMG submission 148628) | Freshwater microbial mat bacterial communities from Lake Vanda, McMurdo Dry Valleys, Antarctica - Oligotrophic Lake LV.19.P2.IB | ecosystem: Environmental > Aquatic > Freshwater > Lake >...
GACTGGTCTCGACAATGCCCGCCCTGTCAGAGTTGCCCCGTGTCGTTACCCGCTTCAGCGCCGACAGGCGGACCCCTCGCCCCCACCGAACGGTTCGCCCGCGGGACGCGAATGGCCCTGGCAGGTCTGGGGGTGAACACCGGCCTGGCGTTCACCAAAATCCTCGCCGGGGTGATCGGCCATTCCTATGCGCTCATCGCCGACGGCGTGGAATCAACGCTCGATATCTTCGGCTCGCTCGTCGTCGTGGGCGGATTGCGGGTCGCGGCCACGCCCCCTGACCAGGACCACCCTTACGGCCACGGCAAGGCCGAACCCCTGGCGGCGGCCGTGATCTCGCTTGCCCTCATCGGCGCAGCCGTCGGCCTCGCGGTCATGAGCATTCGAGAAATTCTCACCCCTCACCACGCGCCCGCCCCCTACACCCTGCTCGTGCTCATCGGGGTGATCGTGCTCAAGGAAACGCTGTTCCGCGCCGCAATGAAAGTGGGCGATCTGATCGACAGCACCGCCGTGCGGACCGATGCCTGGCACCACCGCAGCGACGCCATCACGTCGGCAGCGGCGTTTCTCGGCATCGGCATCGCGGTGATCGGCGGCAAGGGATACGAAAGCGCGGATGATTGGGCCGCTCTCCTCGCCTGCGGCGTCATCGCCTTCAATGGATTCCGCCTGATCGGCCCCGCGCTTGCCGACCTCATGGACGCCGCCCCGTCGCCGGAACTCGAAGCGCGAGTCCGGACCGCCGCGGGGAACGTGCCGGGCGTGATCGACCTCGACAAGTACCGGGCGCGCAAGATGGGCCTCGATTACTACGTCGAACTCCACATCCGCGTGGACGGATCGATCCCGGTGCTCGAGGGCCACCGCATCGCGCACCGCGTGAAGGACGCGGTCCGGACCGCCACCCCGCAGATCGCGGACGTGCTCGTGCATGTGGAACCGCCAGCCGACGCCCACGGCCGGTCAATCGGCGTTTGACGCCAGTCCGTAGGAGCAGGCGCAGGATGTTGAGGTCAGCCGCCAGAGATCCACGGCTCAATTCTGTTTCAACATCTTGTCCCCAACTTTGTAGAGCCCGTGCAACTCGAGCCATGCACGCGCCAGGTCCGCATCGGCAATCCACAGGTAGTCGCCTTGTTGATCTGCAGGAACCTCACCCGCGGGTTTGATCAGGTCCGCGGGAGGGAGCATCCCCTGCTGCGGGTCGTAAACCGGCGTGGGCTCGTCGGGCCATGCGATGGTTTGATAGAGGCCGCCCGCACCTTTTCGAAGGGCAAACCACTTGCTGCCCAGCAGCTCCTCGGGAGCCCGTGGATGAATCAAATAGCCGCTCTCCCGCTTGATGTTGACGAGCTTGACCGGCTTGTCCGTGGCATACGCGCCCTTGGGCACCCGCAACTCGATGGATGTGTCGATGAACTTGGCGATGTAGTTCCAGACATCAGTGCACCGGATCATCCGATGGCTTTTATCCATCGGTTGTCCGAAGTTGGGATACAGATAGTAATCCGGATAATACCCGTGATCGACCCCGTATATCACCGCCTGGTGAGCCAGCCAGGCGGTGTTGCGGTTGTAATTGAGCAGGCCCGGGCGCACATGCCGGTACCAGGTCCCATCCCACTCGCTGAGACCCTGGATGTTCAAGTGCATCACGGATTCCGATTTGTCGGCACGCGACCAATCCGACATTGGCCAGGTCGGCACCTCACCGTGATACGAGATCGAGGCGATGGTGCGTCCGGGGAACCACCAGGTCGGTCGGAACGCAAATCGTCCCCGCGATGACTTGCCCATCAGGATCCAGGGGGCGTTTCGAAACTCGGCAATCCCGGTTTTCTCGGCTGCAAGGTCGAGGAGGGTCTTGAACGTGGACTCAGCCGCCGTGGGTGGGTCGGCAAACTCGACCGCCCCGCCGCCCACCTGCTGCCAATACACGATGGCCATCTCCTGCTTCGCCGCCACGTCGCGGATCGCCTTGTGCTCACCAATCCGGACCAGGTCGGTGTTGTTTGCAAACATCAGCACAGCCCGGATCCGCTTCACCCCGGGCGGTGTCCAGACCAGAACATCTGCCTGGGGAGATGCCACAATCCGGGCGGCATTCTTGTCCTTCCAACTCTCCACAATCTCGCGCGGCAGCTTGAACCCCACCGGCCAGTGCGGCGGCTCCGCAAAGTCACGCGGCTCGGGAACGGATTGCGCATCAACCGGTGCAACGAACAACCCGAGGAACGCCAGCCAGAACCCGAAACAAATGCGTGCGGTCATCGGGTGAATGCCTGGTGCAGTGTTAACACGGTGAGCAAATGGCGGGATCGCTTCATAAGGTCCCGCCTGTCACGGCTTTTCAGCAGACATCGGGGACGGAAGGCCGAAAGGGGCAGTGAGCAGATTGAGGCGCGCATGATCGATTGGACATTGAACCGCAACCCCGCTGACGGCAGCAGCCGCCAGATTAGCGCGGACTTCGTAGAGTTCCTCAGCGAGTGGATCAGAGGTCCCCTTTCAGTGGAGCTATCGCAATCCGGCAAAGAGAACTCGATGGCGTGTTCACTTTCATCCGTTCCACTCCACTAGTGCATCGGGCCACACCGGTCAACCCTCCATGCGCCTGCCGCTACTGCGGAGGGTGTCAACAGGCTTGAGGCGCTTCTGTTCTAGCGGTGGAGGGTACCGAAAGGCTCGATGCGCTGCTGTTGTAGCGGTGGCTCTGTCCCTGGCGGAGCCTATGCGCAGCCAGGGACGTGCCACCGGGCGGGCGGTGTGCGGACCCGCCCCCGGCGGCACCCATCCGGGAGAGCCGCCACCTTCTCGCCGCAGGCGCTTTGGAGTGCGGCAGTCCTCGGCCGCTTTTCGCCCGCGCAACTCGCGGCAGACACGCTCCCTTCACCGCCCAGCCCCTCCTCGTCACACGGGGTTGGCTCGGAACGGCAGACGCGGGCAGTAGAGCGCTCGGTCGCGGCGATGTCGACCTTCCTCGTGGTCATCATGGATTCCATGGTGCGGCGCGCGCCACAGGCTAGTTTCCACCGGGGCCATAATCGGACAGCCACATTGTATCCCGCCTGCTTCACGTGGCCCCGGGCGAACTGCGTGCCCGGCGAGCCCTTCGGGAGGCTCTCAAGAAAAACGTCGGCTGCCGCCGCCGGATCCGCGCTGGACTCGGGCCCAAACGGACGGCAGGATGCCAAAACTCGCTCCAGATGCACGCTCCACCACGCCAACGCCCGGCGAAGCACCCGCAGGCTGCGACCCTAGACCAACCGGGTCACCCATGCCTTCGAGTGCCCTCCGGCACCGCGGTGCGCGGACAGGTCGGACCTCCCCCTCATCGCCTGTCGACACCCACCTGCGTCACACCCAAATCGTTCCCGAAATCGATTAGTGGGGCGTTTAGCCCGCATTGTCCACTTTTTTTACCACTTGACAACCTAAGTCCAGTTTAGTGTACCTACACAACGTTAGGCAAAGAAAGATGACATCCGATATTTCACATCAGTTGGGGCATCTGCTAATGTCTTACTCCGGACCGCAACCAGATCGCGTCCGCACGGCGGTCGCGAAGTTGGCGAAGGATGATCTCCAGACGATGGAGCATTATCTAAGTTGTGCGCAGCAGGACTATCGAGACGTTCTTTGGTGGGCAGACATCCAAGAAGAGGAAGACAGAAAGAAAGCGGCTCTGCGCGGCATGACCGTGAATGAACGACTGTTTGAGCTGAAGCTTTTCCCCACATGGGATGCTGCCGTTACCACGAAAGACCGAGCGGCTGCGGCTACGATACTGAAGAAGTGCGAGCTTTCTGATTCGGACGTCGAAAGGATCATCGATGCACATTTCAAAAAAGCCTAACCAAGCGATGCAGAGAACGAGCGCGTCTGTCACGGATCGTGCTCCGAGCAGCACGCTCCGCGCCAGCCACTCTCGTCTCTGATCTTATACGTTAGCAAAAATATATGACCTCTCAGCACCAACGTTATGTTTATCGTGAACTGATCGGATGGTTTCAGTGCGCGTGTGTTCCACTTCAGGCGGTCGTGAGTTCGGTGAACTCCGTAATTGACTCACCCCCATACGATACCGTTTCGGAAGAGGCACGGAAGTTTGTTCAGATTCTCCTACAAAAGCAAAGGATTCAGGTGGGTTCGCTTGCAGAATCGGACGAGTGGCTTCTTTTGCCGTGGCCTGGCACAAAAGAGGAACACATCACACACGTTTTAGCATCGATTGTTCTTGGAAATTCTATGGGAGACGAGTTGACTATTTGGTTTAATATGCAGAATAAATTTATGACTTCTAACCAACAATATCCACAATAATACCACCATGCCTGAATACTACGTTTATGTTTATATCGATCCACGAAACTTTGAAGAGTTTTACTACGGCAAAGGAAAAGGAGCGCGGAAGTTCTCGCATCTCAAAGATGGCTCGGATAGCGACAAGGTGAAGCGACTAAATGCGATCAAGGAGGCGGGCCTTTCACCAATTATTCGAGTGATTGCAACAGACATGACCCAAGACCAAGCCCTGCTCATTGAGAAGACTCTGATATGGAAGCTCGGCAAGACCCTAACAAACATGTCACAGGGTCATTTCTCCGAGAAGTTCAGACCACATGACACCTTACATAAAGATATTCCCGGATTCGATTTCAGAAAAGAGATCTATTATGTCAATGTCGGTGAGGGTCCACATCGCCGCTGGAACGATTGTCGCAAGTATGGATTTCTTTCTGCGGGCCAAGGCCCACAGTGGCGCGATCCATTGAAGACTCTTTGCGAAGGGGATTGCGTCGTGGCGTATCTCAAGGGAGCTGGATATGTGGGCGTTGGACTTGTGACCAACCCTGCCATCCGAGTATCAGACTTTCGTTTTAAAGGCAAAAGATTGGACAAGCATCCCCTTGAAGCTCCTCACATGTTTGAAAATTCCGACGATGAGGAGTTTTCTGAATATACTCTCGCCGTCCGTTGGATAAAAGCAGTTGATCGAGAAGGCGCTTTCTTCAAGAAGAACGCCGGGCTTTTTACCTCACAATTGATTCGAGCCTCGCTTTCAAATCAGCCAAAGACAGTTGACTTTTTGGAGCGATCATTTGAGATTTCGATTCCTGAGTTGATGAAACAAAATGAAGGCTAACGGAGCGATTCACCAAACAGCCGTCCCTTCGGGACTTCTGTCACGATTCCTGCTGACGCAGGAAGTCGCGCCAGAAGCAAGCGGCTGCTGGTGATCGCGGACGTTCTCAGAAAATATAAGATCCGCTTTGCTCCAGATCCCTTCGATTGATGCCTTGTCTTACTACCCGTTCGAGTTCGAGTCATGCGTGCTAACGAATATATTCCCGAGGAGCGGATTCCGATGATCACCGATCTCCTAACCGAGTGCTTGCCAAGCCCCGCCGGAAGCGACAGAATCCGCAGCAAATGAAGCATGTTCCTGAGATGACTTCCGCTGCCATCGAGCACCAACAAGCACCGAGAACCGAGCGATTGACGTAACCGCTGACCGTCGCCACTTTCGATGAACACCCTCACGCCACTCAACCCCACACCCGCGAGCCACCCTCCGTCCCGGTCAGCGGCACGTCATCGCGGACGTTGGGCAAAAACATATCATCCTTTGTACCATGAGCCTTAATCCTCTTACTCTCATTAACGAAGTCATCGAGGAGCACGGCTCCTCTACGATCCAAGGCAAGCATCTCGCGATGCTGAGAGACGAGATTGCGATTCTCCAAGGAAAGGCGACGGAATTTGCAACCCAAGCAGAAAAACTTGAAGCGGAGAACCAGCAACTGCGCTCGCAGCTTCAGCGACTCAAGCCAACCATGGGCGGCGATAAGTGTCCTTACTGCAACCGCAACACAGGCAAACTCGAAGAAATCAAGCCAGACCCAACTCCTGAATTTGCGATGCTCGGCGTGAAGCATGGATTTTACAAATGCTCCAACCCCGATTGCTGCAAGACATACGACAAGGAGATGTGAACCAAATGAAAAATCACAAAAGCCCAACAAAGCGATGCAGCTAATCCCCGTCCCTGCGGGACTTCTGTCACAATTCCTGCTGATCCCGCTTCGCGGGGCAGGAATCGCGCCAGAAGCAAGCGGGGATACCTGATCGCGGACGTTCGCGAAAAATATAGTCTTCTTTTTAACCACCACCGCAACACAACTACACCACAACATATATGAACAAAGACCAATTGATAGACAGCTTCATCGGAATCCTCCAGTGTGTCAGCCTTGAGGATGTGCTTGTTTCTCCAGACGATCCGCTGAGTACCGTAATCTCCGATCAAGGAGTTGATGACCTCGATTTTGAGCTTGCTGTAGCATGTTTTGAAGCCACAAACCGAGTGTCGCTGGACTACAGCGATCTCGAAGATGAGGCATTGCCATCGCTGACGATCCGAACACTGATCACAGAGTTTCTCGTCAGTGAGAGCAGAGAGCTATCAGATCCACTCTTCATTACCAAGCGGTTTATGATGTTTAAGGAGGCTCTCATAACAGCGCTTCAAGAAGACACTGAAGAATAACAGACCAATATATGCTTACTTTTGATGATAATGCAATCGTTTGGCTCTATAAGGAAAAGAGCACATTTGACATTTGGAAGATTACTGATTCAGTGCATCCAGACAATACTCAGTTCTCATTTGACTGCAAATGTACCGATGATGATCCCTCGACCTACAATGTAAGGGGTGCGCTTAATGAAGAAGGAGCTTTTATTGGTAAGATTGCCCGGGACGGCGGCGAGTGTGGTCGAGTTAATGGACATTTTTACACCCATAGAACCACCGTTGCCCTAATTGGAAAATGGCACGAGGGAGCCGACATTCATGATTTTGCGGCTCGTTTCACTCCCCGATTATAAAATAGTGCGAACAGACCGGTCCAGCAAATCACCGTCCCTTTGGGACTTCTGGCATGTCTCCTGCTGATCCGCTACGCGGGCAGGAGCCATGCCAGAAGCAAGCGGTGATTCCTGACCGGGGACGTTCTCAGAAAATATAAGATCCGCTTTGCTCCAGATCCCTTCCATTGATGCCTTGTCTTACTACCCGTTCGAGTTCGAGTCATGCGTGCTAAGGAATATATTCCCGAGGAGCGGATTCCGATGATCACCGATCTCCTAACCGAGTGCTTGCCAAGCCCCGCCGGAAGCGGCAGAATTCCCAGCAAATGAAGCATGTTCCTGAGATGACTTCCAGTGCCAGCGAGCACCAACAAACACCGAGAACGGAGCGATTGACGTAACCGCTGACCGCCGCCACTTTCGATGAACACCCTCACGCCATTCAACCCCACACCCGCGAGCCACCGTCCGTCCCGGTCAGCGGCACGTCATCGCGGACGTTCGCTAAAATAAACCAGCACTATATGCCACTACCTGATAGTTACACAATTAAGACAGGCGCGATTCGTGCATATTTCCAATCGATGCTCGGTGCTGAGGCCCCTGACCGTTTCTCCATAAAGTTCTTAGAGAATCTAGAGTTTGACGGATCAAACGACCGATTGATTATTGGGGTCTTGAAGGAACTTGGCTTCCTCAACGCAGATGGTGTTCCGCAGCAGCGTTACTACGAATTTCTCGATAAATCCAGATCTTGGACTATTCTCGCGGATGGAATTCGCGAGGCTTACGCGGAACTATTTGCGGTAAATAAGGATGCCGAGAAGTTGGATGTTGATGGAGCCTTCAATAAGCTGAGAACGCTATACAAGGGGACGAAAAAGGACACGGTAATCCGGAATATTGCTAAGACTTTTGTTGCACTTTGTGAAATCGCTGATTTCTCAAAACCAAAGCCTCCTCAAAAAGAGGAGGAGAAGATTGATCAAAATCCTGTTACAAAGCCTGATCCCGACTCGAACGGGCCCAGCTCCTTGAAGCCTGTTTCTGTCGGTGCTTTGCAATATCACATTAACATCGTTCTCCCTGATACGCGAGATCAGGCGGTCTTTGACGCTATATTCAAAAGCATGCGGGATCATTTGGGCTAACTATGGATACACTATATCCATTTGTTTTCAGAGGCTTACTGACTCAGGAAAGTCTTGATAAAGCAGGCCGCAAGCAATCCTACAAATCCGGTTCCGAGGAGGCATTGTTGATAAACGCCAAATTGTCGCTTGAGATGCTTGATGAAGATGTTGTCGCTGCTGCGCAGCGCATGGCTTTGGTCTACACAGCGATTCACGCGTTTGAAAACGTTGTCCGAGATTTTGTGCGTGCAGCAATGGTGGAGCTACACAAGGAGGAGTGGTGGTCGCATGTGCCAGCAAAAATTCAGACAAAAGCAAAGACTCGTATGGAGGAGGAAGCTAAATTCCGCTGGCACGGCGCTCGGGGAGGAGCGGAAATCGAATACTGTGACTTTGGCGATCTTTCTAGTATAATAACAACCCAATGGGAGATTTTTAAAGATGTTTTAGTTGATCTTGAATGGGCAAAGTCTTTACTTAGCGTTCTAGAACGATCACGAAATATTGTTATGCACGGTGGAGTCTTGTCGATCCAGGATATCGAAAGAATTGGAGGCAACATCCGGGATTGGGTGAGACAAGCAGGATAAATGCGAACCAAGCGATCCACCGAACACCTACCCGCCGTCACGCCAGATGCTGAGGCTCGTTCCTCGCCTGCATCTGTCGCGCCAGCGGTCCGGTGCCGGTGATCGCGGACGTTAGGCGACTCGCCGCATCTTGACTGAACGCAGCAAAAGCCCCACCTTCGACGGCATGAATTGGACTGAACACATCACTGTTGAACCAAACGTCTGCCACGGCAAAGCCTGTATTCGCGGCACTCGTGTCATTGTGTCGGTTATCCTCGACAACTTGGCTGCGGGACTCAGCCCGGCGGACATCGTCCGCAGCTACCCGTCCCTCAAACCTGACGACGTGGCTGCTGCGATGGCCTACGCGGCCGAGCTTGCGCGCGAGCGCGTTGTCGCAACGCCACTCGGCGTGGCGGCGTGAAGTCCAAGTTCGATGAGAACCTCCCTTCGGATTTGGGTGCCTTGCTTTGCGCAGACGGGCACGACGCTCACTCCGTCCTCGACGAGGATTTGCGCGGCGCTGCCGACCCGGCCATCGCCAAGGTCTGCCAGGACGAGCAACGCATTCTCATCACGCTCGATTTGGATTTCGCGCACATCAAGAACTACCCGCCACAGGATTACCCCGGATTGTCTTGCGATTGGCGCGTCAGGACCGCGACACGGTGCTCGCCATCATTCCTCGCATCCTCACATTGCTCCAGACGGAACCCATTTCACAGCGTCTCTGGATTGTGGATGGCAACAGAACACGAATCAGAGGCGGGACATGAACCGTCGCCGAACAATAAAGGGTGTAGCGCAGCGGAGGCTTCGACTACACCCCTGGTTGAACAAGCCCGCCGAATAAGGCGGCGCGGGCTTATGCTTCTTATGTTTGTTGGCCGGCCCCGAGCGGGACTGACCGCTCCGATTCGAACCCGCGATTCGCAGTTCGGATCGCTTTGTTTGGCGCCATTTCGGTCGGGGTGAGCGCCATAGCCACTTCTTCGGATCACTCTCGTGGATAACTGGCGAGATCGAGCCGCTGGTCCCGGCACGAGTGCGCGAGGGATCGGGACCGTTTCCGTCGGCTTGGAAACGCCCATTCTCCGGCCACGTTCGGACAGTGGTGATCACATGGGAAGTCGGTTGGACTATGGCGGCCGGCATTCGAAACCCCAGGAGCGAGCGCAGGAACATCGGGGCTCCGCAACACGGGCTGAGGATGGGCGGCTTTTCTGGGGGGTGGAGCCTTGGGGCCGAGGACCATCAGGCATTATGCGGGGCTTCCAGGCCTTGCGGGTTTTGACGTGCAGGATGTAGTCGCGGAACGGGTCCTCGCCCAGTGTGGCCGGGTCGGCACCGAAGTGCTGGTGGAGAAGCCGCATGGCCCGGTAGTAGTTGACTCACTCGCTCCCGCTCGTTTCACCCTTGCGGGTCCCGCATCCGCGGGATCTCCCCCGAGGCGCCCCCGCCTCCGGTGGTATGCCGGGTGCGGGGCGAGTCGTGCCGCACCCCGAGCAACTCGGCGTACCGTCGCATCGAGTCGTAGGGATGGGTGTAGAGCAGTGGATCGCGGTGGCGCTGTCCCGCTCGGGTGTTGATGATCGGGTGAGTTTGACGCGGCGGGCATTTGGAGTTGTTCATGGGGGCCCACTGTCGTAGCCTTCGGCCCATGCAGCCACCTCCAGCCACCACTCTCCCGCCGTATGCTCCTCCTCATTCCACCCGCCGCGCAGCGGCTTAGTTTAACCATTCGATGCAGCACAATGACTATGCGCGGCACGTTCTGGTGATTCGGGAGATTGGTGGCGCATAGTCATGGCTGATCTTGGTCGTTCGGAAATATAATGAAATCCGATCTACGCTTCTTAATGCTTCTCAACGCCGCCATGATCGGGATCGCATTCTTTGCAATCGCCAAGCTCGTCAGCCTACCGTCTCCAGAGCAAGATTTTATAGCAGATATTGAGAAGTTAAATCAGTCAGGATCAGTTGGTGCCGCCGTAGAGAGTGCGGGCATGATCGCCAAAAAAGCAATGAGAAGAGGGGAAACCATCAAGAAGGAGCGACGGCTGGCTGCAATGCTTGTTGGTTTTGCTGGATTCGTAGGGGTGACTAACCTTTTCTATATGATCTATCTCTACAGGAAGATGAAGGTAGGGTGAGGTGGTCCCCTTCTTTCGGCCAGTGGGAGCGAAAAATAGGCTATGCTCCCGAAGGGTCTCGATCGTTGTTGTTGTAGTTGCCCGGGCTTCCTCATTGCAACCAATGCGGTAAACTCCGGGGGTTTGGGGGCAGAGCCCCCATTCGTAACCAATCGCAGCCAATATCCGCCACTTTCAAACCGCCATTTTTGCGGAACTTTCAAACCGCCGCTCGCACATGGCACCACCGTGGGAGGAAATCAAGATCGATATATTCGAATTAGGCACGACAACGGAGACCGAAAAACAGAAGCGTGGATTATCAATGACTTACGAATTCGAATACCGAAAAAATCACCGATTGTGCGCCAAATCGGCACACTCCATAAGAAACTTGAGCTAACCCCGGGAACCACCGCGTACTCGTCGGATCCGTTGAGTTCGAGGGCCTTGCCGAGCAGGCCGTCCGCAACCCATCGGGGTGCTGGGTGCGGGGGAGTCTGGCCCTCGATCCGCACGGTGCCGTTGCGGCTGTAACCGGAGCGATCCTCAAGCGTGCCCGCCACACTCGGGTCGGCGAAACCCCAATGGCCCCAGACGCCTGCTTCGGCGGGGTCCGGGATCCCGTCCTCATCCCCGTCTGCCAGCGCTGGGTTGGTGCTCCGCTGGTATTCCTCCAGATCACTCCAGCCGTCGCCATCAACATCAGAGTCTCCGCCCGAGGAGAGGCTGATCGAACCGAAATACGCAATCTCCCATGAATTGGGCAGCCAGTCCTTGTCGGTGTCACCCACAGGAAGGGGGTGGGCGTGCAGCGCTGCCGCCTCCCCGGCTGTGATAGCTCGTCCGTAAAACCGGACCTCGTCGACCACACCGTCGAAGGCGAAGCGGTCAGTCGAACTTGGCGGGTCCTGGACGCCGAACCTCCAGGGACCAGTCCCTGCAGTGGCGTTCGATCCGGAAGAAAAGCTGGCCGAGCCCGCCGACTGCCCGTCGACATAGAGCGCAACCGTGCCTGCGGTGCGGTTCACGGAGACGGCGACGTGATGGTAGGTGCCGGTGCTGACCGGCGCCAGGGTGGTCACGGTGACGTTGCCGCCCGACTGGAGGGTATGGCGGTATTCCAGCGATCCGTCGGCTTTTAGTGACAGAGCGAACGAGCTTGCCCGGGCGATGATCGCGAACTGCCGGTTGAGCCCGATTTCCGGCGGGAGATCGGACGCCCTGAACCAGGCGGACAGCGAGTAGTTGCCCGTGCAGAGCGAAGTTGCCGACCCATTGCCCAACTCCGCATAAGCCCCGACGCCGTCAAGACCCAGTGCGAAGCCCGAGAAGGAGGCGGTGAAAACTGCACCGCCCAGCAGAGAGGCGTTCCATCCATTCGGGCCGGAGTCTGTCGAGGAATTCCCCGAGGTTTCGGGGAACTTCCAGATCGCCCGGGACCGGCACCAGGCCGTCTGTCCGAAGCCGGATCTGCGCACCGGAGGTCGCCACCGTCAGGGTGGTGTAGGCCTGCAACTCGACGAAAACGGGCTGATCGACCGCGAGCGAGGAGACCGGGGTCGCAACCTGCTGCGCTGCCAGGGGGTGGGCTGCACCCGAAAACAGGGCGATTCCACAAAGCGCCGCCAGGAAACAGCGTAGCCCATCGGTCGGGACGAAGGGATGTTGTGACTTGCTTAGGCTGTCAATCCCTCGTGATGCCGGTGATTTCGCAGCGAACCTCTACCCGAGGACCGTCCTCACCCCGACGACCCTCGATCATCAAGCCCTGAACCGATCGTAACCGCGAGAACCCAGGCCATGCAGCCGCTCCATTGCTTTGCTGGACCAACCCGCCGTCGGGCACCTCCAGTTGGAGAGAGACCTCGGTGATCTCGACTCCGCCGATCGATTCGTTCGAGTAACTTCGGAATACGACCAGATCGGGAAGTGCATTACCCCCCACGGACCCCCGTCCACAACCTGCAGCACGCCACGCACTGCGGCCGCGCGATGCTGCACGGCCAACGACCCAAGGGACAACCATAGCCCACTCTCGGAACCCAGCCGACTTTCCCAAAGGGCAACAGCTCCAGACCTCGAAAGCGGTGGAGGACACCAGAAGACGCCTGACAGGGTTTGGCCGAGCGGGAGTCCGGCAGCCAGATTGCCGCCCGGGTCATTCACCTCGACCACCCGGGCTGTAAACCTGAAAATCTGCACGGGTTCAGCGGCTTGCACGGAGTGGACGGACGGGCGGGCCGCAATGACTGCATACAAGATGGCCAGGGCAACTGAGGCAAAGGCGCGAGAACCGCAAAAATTGGCCGAACGCGACGTCATCTTCATTGGCATTTCCCTCTTCAGCAAAAATCAACCCGTTCCTGCAAGACAAATCATTGAAAAGTTGTATTGAGCTAAGTCGCAGATATGAAGCAGGTTCTGCCTCCCTGCCGCTCGCAGGCGCGCGAGCTGCGGACGCGGCAACTCGGTGAGTCGCCCCCCGGGGGACCCACAGCCTGGTAACAATTTCGCACCTCCTGGCCGACGGGCGGGTGAGTCAGATCCGCAACGCTGGGGTGCCGGACGCCGCCGCAATCGGAGCGAAGCCGAACCACAACGACCTCGACATCGTCCGAGACGTTTCCCAGAGCCCTCGAATGTGCGGTCTGGCGGCTTTGGACTGCGGCGAGTCCCCTCGCCGCTTTCGAAGCGCGCTGGATACTTCAGTGCCAGACTCCCCGCTCCCCCCCGTGCTCCCCGCTTGCGCCGCGATGTGGAAGCCTGCATCCTCCGCCTCCCATGAATGCACCGGTCAAAACCGCCATCACCCCCACCCGGGCGGATGATTTCCCCGAATGGTATCAGCAGGTGGTCAAAGCCGCCGACCTCGCCGAGAACTCGGATGTCCGCGGCTGCATGGTGATCAAGCCATGGGGCTACGGGCTTTGGGAACAGATCCAGCGACAGTTGGACGCGATGTTCAAGGCGACCGGGCACAAGAATGCCTACTTCCCCCTCTTTATCCCGTTGAGCTACCTGCAAAAGGAAGCCGACCACGTCGAGGGCTTTGCCAAGGAATGCGCGGTCGTGACCCATCACCGGCTCGATGTCGGGCCGGACGGAAAGATGCGCCCGGCACCCGGAGCCGAGCTCACCGAACCGCTGGTGATCCGGCCCACTTCGGAAACGATCATCGGCGCGACCTACGCCAAGTGGGTGCAGTCCTATCGCGACCTGCCGATCCTGATCAATCAATGGGCCAACGTGGTGCGCTGGGAGCTGCGTCCCCGCCTCTTTCTTCGCACCGCCGAGTTCCTCTGGCAGGAAGGTCACACGGCGCACGAAACCGAGCAGGAGGCACGCGAGGAAACCGAGCGGATGCTTGGCGTGTATGAGACGTTCGCACGCGATCACCTGGCCATTCCCGTGCTGACCGGCGAGAAAAGCGAAAGCGAACGATTCCCGGGAGCGGTTCAAACCCTCTGCATGGAGGCCATGGTTCAAGATCGGAGGGCCATCCAGGCCGGCACTTCTCATTTTCTTGGTCAGAACTTCGCCCGCGCATCCGGCATCCAGTTCGTTTCGCGCGCCAACCTGGAAGAGTTCGCCTGGACCACGAGCTGGGGTGTCAGCACCCGGCTCATCGGCACGTTGCTCATGGCGCATGCCGACGATGACGGCCTGGTCCTCCCTCCCCGGGTCGCTCCCTCGCAAGTGGTGATCCTGCCAATTCTGGGCAAGGATGAATCCCGGGCCGCGGTTCTCGATGCCGCCCATCGGTTGGCGGAACGGCTCCGGGCCCGCGCCTTCTGCGGCGAGCCGGTGCGCGTGGAGATTGACGCACGCGACGTCGGCGGCGGCGTAAAAAGTTGGGAATGGGTGAAACGCGGCGTGCCGGTTCGGATCGAACTGGGTCCGCGCGATTTGGAAAAGGGAACCGCGGCACTGGCCCGCCGGGATCGCGGGCCCAAGGAGAAGGAGTTTCCCACCCTGGATGCATTGGTGGACGGGATCGGCGTCACCCTGGAGTCCATCCAGGAAACCTTGCTCGCCCGCGCGCTGGCATTCCGCGAGCAGCACACCCGCACGATCGACACGGAGGAGGAGTTCCGCGCGTTCTTCACCCCGGCGAACGCCGCGAAGCCCGAGATTCACGGCGGATTCGCCCTCGCCCATTGGGACGGCTCCGCCGGAGTCGAAGCACGCATCAAGGCTGAACTCAAAGTCACGATCCGATGCATCCCGCGAACCGGTGATGCGGAGCCGGGAGTCTGTCCGTTCTCCGGTAATCCGAGCCCCCGCCGCGTGGTGTGGGCCAGGTCGTACTGAGCCACCCCGCGCCTGCCATGCCCCCGGTCACCGTCCTGATGCCAGTGCGGAACGGGGCACGGTTCCTTGAGGAAGCCTTTACCGCAACCCGACAGGTGGAGATGCAGGTGGATCATCGCCGGATCGGGTTGCGGCACTGCAGCCAGTTGCTGCGGTTGAACGCCTCCGATGCCGCCCGGGCTTTCGCCGTGCTTTCGGAGCAAGCGGGTTTCGGCTGCCGGGAATGGGCTTGGTTCCTCCGGTATTGCGTTCCGCGCCTGCGCCTGCACGACAAGGCGCTGACCCGCTGGCTGGCGGCCGAGACGCTCCGCCGGGTCCGGCAGTTGGGCTCGCAACCCTCATGAGTTTCCTCGACCATCGGAACGACTGGAGAGCGAGGCATCCGGTGGTGTGGGATGTCCTGCGCTGGTCCATCCCCGCGTTGATCCTGGGAGCGGCGTTGAGGGGCGCGCTGATCTCCTATCTCCCCTACGCGACCCTTCGCCCCGACTCCGATTCCTATCTCAGTTTCGCCTACCGGTTCCTGCTCGACGGGGATATAGCCCTCTACGCAAAGCGGCGCTACGTCTATCCCATCGCGCTGCTCCCCGTTTGCGCATTGCCGGGCAGTCCCCTTCGTTGGATCGCCTGGACGCAGCACGCCGCGGGCCTGCTCACGGTTCTGCCGCTCGCCTATGTGGTGCGCAACCTCTGCACTCATTGGAGGATCTGGGTGATTCCGGTCACGCTGTTCTGGGCGCTCCTGCCGATGGCCGCGTGGTACGAACACGAGGTGATCGCCGATGCGCCCTTTGCCATCCTGCTCAGCTTCACATTCGCGGGTTGGGTCCGCTGGGTGCGCCAGGGTTGCACGGCGGAAGCATGGTGGGGATTTTTCATCCCGTTCGCCCTGTGCGTGCTGACCAAGCCCGCCGGTAAGTTCTTGTGGCCCGGCCTCGCACTGGCGTTCGTGCTCGCGCGCGGGTGGCGGGGGTTTCGCTGGCCGCACTTCGCGAGCCTCGGGGCGGTGGCAATCCTCTCCGCCATCCAGGGCGATCCGTACATGGCGTCGCGCCACCTCTGCATGTCCGCGTTCCCCTACCTCCCACTCGATTCGCCTGCCCATCGCGAACTGAAACAGGAGATCCGTCCGATGGTCGAAGCCGCCCGGGCCCGATTGCCGGTCTACTACATGGAAGACGACGCCCCCTTTCAGTTCCTCGGCAAAGGCGGTCGTCGGGCGGAAGGATTCCCGGCCTGGCAGGCGCTGCTGCGCGACGAGCCTCAGGCGACCCGGGTGATGGGGGAACTCGGCCGCGAAGCCATCGTTGCCCGGCCCGATCTCTTCCTCAACGTCGCCATGCAGCGGATCCTCGGTTCCGCCAACCCAAGCTTCTTCGATGAACGGGTGCTTCTCCCCGCCTACACAGAACGGGAACTGCGGGCGTCGCTCGGCTACGCGACACGGGACACGGAGAAGGCGGTCCGCGTCATCCCCTTCTTGTTCGGGATCCCGCCCAGCCCGGACCCGCCGGACTTGGATGCGCTGGCGCTGAAAATGATCCCGAACGCGGAGGCTGCGGCGGCCGGGTGGCTGCGTGAGTTTGCCACCCGTTTCCATCGGGGCGCGGACCTGCTCTCCGGGCAACGCACCCGGCAGGGCCAAACGCAACCGGCCCATCGGTTGCTTCCCCCGACTCCGCTCGGGTGGGGCGTGCTGGCCGGCGCGGCCCTGGCGCTGATCCTCCCGCGCCATCGCGCCGCGCTCGGCACCTGGATCCTTGCCATCGGCTGTTACCTGTTCGGGGTGTACGCCATCGCGAGCGCCTACCCCCGATTCTTCTACCCGGTCTGGCCGATCTTTCTGGTGACGCTCTGCGTGCTGGCGGACTCGCTGATCGCCCTCTTCCACCGCGCGATGCACCGGCCGCGCCAAACCTGATCGCCAGCCGACCTCACCGGCATCAGGCGGTCATATCGAGGAAATTCGCCAGCAACTGCTTCCCTTCGATCGTCAGGATCGATTCGGGATGGAACTGCACCCCGTGCACACACTGCGCGCGGTGCCGCAACCCCATGATTTCCCCCTCTTCCGTCCATGCGGAGATCTCCAGACAGTCCGGCAATGACTCCCGACGAACCAGGAGTGAATGGTAACGGGTGGCTTCGAACGGATTCGAAAGCCCGGCAAACACCCCCCGGTTGTCATGATGGATTGGCGACGTTTTGCCGTGCATCAACCGACCGGCCCGGACCACCTCACCCCCGAACACGTCGCCCATGCACTGGTGTCCGAGACAAACCCCGAGGATCGGGATCCGGCCCGCAAAAGTGCGGATCACCTCACTGCTGATCCCCGCCTCCTTCGGCGTGCAGGGGCCCGGCGAGATGCAGATTCGACGGGGTTGCAGGGCCTCGATCTCCGCAAGGGTGATCCGGTCATTGCGATGCACCACCGGATCGGCGCCGAGCTCGCCGAAATATTGCACGAGATTGTAAGTGAACGAGTCGTAGTTATCGATAACGAGCAGCATGGCGTCAGGCCTTTCGTGTTGAGGCCCGGGCCGCGATCCCAATGGCGCGGATCATGCCCATGGCTTTGTTCACCGTTTCGCGGTACTCGCCCTCGGGCGTGGAATCCGCGACAATCCCGGCACCGGCCTGGACATAAGCGACCCCCGCCTTGAGCGCCACGGTCCGCAGCGTGATGCACGAGTCGGAGTTGCCGTCGAACCCGAAGTAACCCACGGCACCCGCATACGTGCCGCGCTTGGTCTTCTCCAGATCATTGATGATTTGCATCGCACGGACCTTCGGGGATCCGGAGACCGTGCCGGCCGGGAATGTGGCCCGCATCACGTCGAACGCGTCGAGCCCTTCGCGGAGGCGTCCGACCACATTGGAAACAATATGCATCACGTGACTGTAGCGCTCGATGATCAGCCGGTCGGTCACCCGCACGGAATCGAACTCGGCGATGCGACCCACGTCGTTCCGCGCGAGATCGACCAGCATCACATGCTCAGCCCGTTCCTTCGGGTCGGCGAGCAACTCCTCCGCAAGCGCGGCGTCCAACTCCGGCGTCTCGCCCCGACGCCGGGTGCCTGCAATCGGACGGATCTCGACGCGTCCGTCCACGGCCCGGACGTGGACCTCGGGCGAACTTCCGACGAGCGCGAACCCGTCGAGCTGAAGACAGAACATGTACGGACTGGGATTCACGAACCGCAACGCCCGGTAGAGCTCCAGCGGGTCGCCGGCGAAGGGCGTCTGGAACCGCTGTGAAATCACCACCTGAAAGGCATCCCCGGCGCGGATATATTCCTGCACCCGCAGAACATTGGCTTCAAACTCCCCGCGGGTCGTCTGGCTGGTCGCCTCGGGCGCGTCCCCCTCGGCGCGAGCATCCAACAACGGGAGACCGACCGGGCGATTCAATCGTTCCAGCACGTCCCGCAGCACGCCGGCCGCGGCGTCGTAGGCCGCCCCCGGATCGGAGCCCGACTCGGAGAGGCGGGCATGGACCGCGATGCGCAGTCGCCGGCACCGATGATCGAACACCAGCACGACCCGCGGCACGATGAACACCATGTCGGGAAAGCCGAGATCATCGGGCGGGGGTGCGGAAACCGTCGGCTCAAAAAACCGCACCGTATCATAACCCAAATACCCGACAGCACCCCCGAGGAACGGGTAATCGGACGCCACAGGGTTGTGGAAACGTCCGAGTTCGGTGCGAAGAGCCGCAAGCGGATCGTCGGCTTCGAAATCCCGAGTGGCTCCGCCCTCGCGGACCCGGATGGTGCGTCCGCGCGCAACGAACTCGAGGATCGGGTCGAACCCAAGCAGGGAGTACCGCCCGACCTGATCGGTTGTCTCCGCCGATTCGAGAAGGAAACAGGGACCTCCGTCCTGCAGCTTTCGGAATGCGGCCACCGGCGTTTCGGCATCGGCGATCACGTCCGCCTGCAGCGGAATGCAGTTGCCCCGGGCGGCGAGTTCGGCAAACGCGTCGCGGGTGGGGCGGATGGAATGGGAATTCATTGGATGGAATAGACGGACCCGGGGTCGAAGAGCGGCGCTTCGCCCACCGGGATCGGGTTTCCGTTCCGGTCAAATTCTTGAAAGAAACAACTGCGATATCCGGTGTGGCAGGCGCCGCTCTCCTGCTCCACCTCGAACAACAGACAATCGCGATCGCAATCGGCGTACCAGCGCACGACGCGCTGGGTGTGGCCGCTGCGCTCGCCCTTGAGCCAGAGCCTGCCACGCGACCGGCTCCAATAGTGCATGTCCCCGGTTTCGAGGGTCTTGGCCAGGGACTCGCGGTTCATCCACGCCATCATCAGCACGCGCCCGACCGGGGACGCACCGCCGGGCACCGCCTCCTGGACGATGGCGGGAATCAATCCGTCTGAGGTGAATTTGAGTTCGGGAATCATGGGAATAAAGAAAAAGGCCCGCGAACCACTTTGGGTTCATCGGGCCGTTGTTGACTGCAAGCATGGTCGCACCGCCGCGTCAGCCCCTTTCCTCGCGGAGAAGGGCAGGCCCGTCAGAAACGCCACCCATGCAGAAACAGAATCATCACTGCCAATACTTCGTGGCCGGCGTGCCGGGTGCAAGCGGAATTTGCAGGGAAGTCACCCCACCACCAGCCTGCTCCCGGCCATTCTCGCCACCACGGCCACGCAATCCACCGAGGCCGACCATTCGAGATCCGCCTCCCGGCCGGCGGCCAGCAGGGCCCGGCCGTTCTTCGTTGCGCGAAGGGCAGAGCCGGCGTCCGTGCCAAACCGGGAACCGACAGCGGCACATACCGCCGCCGTGTCGCTCAGTTCCTGCGATCCCAGCGCATGAACCAGCCTCCCCGCAGCGTAGATATCCTCGAGGGCCGGTTCCTCGAACGTTCCGGCACAGACCAGCAGGACCGTGGACAACGCCGATCCACGCACCGCCCCCGCGGCGGCGGAGAGATTGACCAGCGCGGCCGCGTGGGTTTGGGCCGCGCCAGCGCAGGCGCGGAGTGCGATCGTGCCGTTCGTGGTGGTGGTGACAACCACGCGATGCTTCACCCGGGCATCGTATTCGAGCGGACTGTTCCCAAGATCGAACCCGTCGATCCGATTGCCGTGGCGTTCGCCCCCGAGCAGGACGGAGGGATCCTGCGAGCGCTCGGCAAGTGCCTCCTCGATGCTGCAGACCGGAATCGCCGCCCGCATGCCATGCGCCAGCCCGGTCACCAACGAGGTGGTGGCACGCAGCACGTCGAACACCACGCAAAGGGTCCGCGAAAGATCGCGGTCCGGCAGTCGCGCGATGTCCGCCGGTCCGAGCGCTGCGTCGATCTTCATCCCCGCGCCGCCCCCCGCTTCCACGTTGACCGCGCATGATGGAACAGCAGTTGCTGCGCGTAGCCCGCATAGGGCCCGAAGTAGTTCGCGGCGAACTGCGCCATTCGGGCGGGCGTGACGTTTCGTTTGCCGCGCAAATAGACCGTGCGCAAGATGCGCGCGATCCAGACATCGACGGGAACCGACTCCAGCCGCCCGTAGCCGAACAGCAGGACGCAATTGGCCACTTTCTCCCCCACCCCCGGGAGGGTGCACAACCGGGATCGGACTTCGGCCGTGGGCAACGCCCGCCACGCCTCGATCTCGGCCTCCCCGGATGCGACCCGGCGGGCGGTGGCCAACAGGTTCGGCGCGCGATACCCAAGGCCGCACCCCCTTAGATCGGCCTCCTCGAGCCCCGCCACACGCCGAGGGCCGGGGTAGGCGTGGAGTTTCATCCCGAGGAACTCCGTCGGTTCACCGAATCGCAACCGCAACGCCATCGACATCGTCCGAATGTGCGCAACCTGCTTCATCGAAGACGTGATGAACGTCGCCAGGCATTCCCAGAGGGGCTGGCGCACGATCCGCATCCCCCGCCCGAGCTCCAGAGCGGCGCGCATGGCGTCATCGTCGGGCAAACTTGCCTCCATCACTTCGAGCGGATGATCGAGTGCGAGATAGTGCGCCGCCCGCTCCTCATCCCCGCGCACGGTCCACAGATCGCCGTCGCGCTGCTCGAGGTACAGGGCCGCCTCGCCAACCATTGCCGCCCAACCCGCACCGCACCGTTCCCAGTGAAACACCTGCCCGCTGTGCAGGGTGAGCTCGAGATTCAGAAACGACTGCGTTGGAGTGACTCGAACGATCCCAGCGTGGTCGCCTGGGGGCTGCACGGGCGTCGCGGCTTTTTCTGAACCGGGGCCGCTCCGTACATGCCGGCCACTTGCATTTGCGCCAGCCGGGAGGGTGCCCGGAAAGTGTGGATGATGCGGATTTTTGATTCGACGATTATTGCCACGGGCGTGGCGGCGGTGGAAAGTTATCTTCGTGCAAGGCCCCGTTTTCATGGACCGCTTCCGTTGGACACAGCGGGATCGATGGTTTGTGGCCGGTCTTTCCTGTTTCACAGTCCTGCTGGCCGCACACGCACAAGGCGCCGCGCCGCCGTCCGATCCGGCCGCGGAGATCTTCACTTCCCCGCGGCTCAATGCCATCGTGCGCGATGCCATCCCCGTGGTGGAGTATCTTGCCGGGCGGAAATTCCGGTCGCCGCCGCGGGTGATTTTTTGTTCGCCGGAGGCGTTCGGGATTCCGCTGCAGACGGAGTTGGCGATGACGGATCGCCTGCGGGCGCCCGGCGGGGCTTACCCGGCGAACATCACCCGGGCCCGCGTGCGAATACTGACCCAGAGTCTGTTGGGGAAATATTTCTTCAACGAAGGGACGCTCCGTGTGGTGCCTTCGAATGTCGTGGAATCCCTTCTCGCCATGAATATTCCGATGGAACATGCCGTCGAGGCGGTTCGCCTGGTGGTGATTCACGAACTCGCACACGCGCTGCACGATCAGCACGGCGAGCTCCGGCAGCGGCTCCTAGGGGTATCCAACACCGGGGAACTGACCGCATTTCATGGCATCACCGAGGGATTTGCCACCTGGATCGAGCGCCGCGCGCACGCCTGGCTTGAGCTGCCGTCCGACCTTGGCAAGTTCACAAAGTTCGAGGAACGCCAGGGAGGCGGGCTGCGGGCCCTGGACCCGGGCCTGAGCCGCGACTACGAAGCGGCCGCCTCGGCCAGCACCAGCGGATACGCCCGGGGGGCTGACTATATCACCCGCATCTACGATCAGGGCGGCCTCGATGCGGTTTGGAAAGTCATTCTCGACCCGCCACCCACGGCGGATGCCCTCTGGCGCGGCGCCCGCAAGGAATCGGGTGCCGCGACGGCATCCGCCGGGGATTCCCCCGCCATTCGGCTCCTTACGGCGCTGGCCACGGCCCGCGGCCTCAACCCCGGAGATGGCCCGGGACAACTTTCCACCTTCGAGGCATCGCTCACTGGCCTTGGCAAGGACGAGCGGGAAACACTGCTCGGCATGGTGCACGGCGCGGAGGTGTTTTCGGCTTCGGATCGCATCCCGAATGCGAAGATGCGGCGCCGCCTTGATGTCCGCATCCTGAGCGTCGATCCCGCCCGGGCCCGGCAGGCTGTGGAACTCCTCAATGCCGATTTCCACAAGGCATTCCTCGAAGGAGTCGAGGGCAGGCAAAGCCCGCTTGTGCTTGCTTCGAACACGGCGCTCGCCGTCCCCGGCATCGAGTACGGCTGCCGCGAATCCATCACGCCCCGGCCGGACAGCGGGATCGTCGGCGGATGGGAGCGCCGGGTGTTTGCGCACCGAGGGAGGGTTGCCGAATTCCTGACGCGCGGATGGGATTGCGAGGAAGCGGTCTGGGCTTCCCTCGTTCAATCCATGCTCCGCACACAGCCCCCTGCATCCCCGGCAAGTTCAGCCCGACCCCAACCATGAACCCACTCCACCGCCTCGTTGCTGCCCTGGCAGCGGGATGTTTGCTCACCCTGACCGGACACGCGTCGGCGGCGCCGACGCCACTCACGGAAAAGGAACTCGGGGCAATGGTCGCCGCGGGGATGCCGGACGCAGAGATCGCCGCGGAGCTTCGCACCCGCAAGATCGCCTCGGGTGCTCCCGCGGAGTTGATCCAACGATTGAAAAACCGCGGGGCCGGCCCCGGCGTGCTGGCGGCCGCCGCCGACCCAGCCAACCTCGCAGCGGGCGCCCCGGCCCTTTCGCAACCCCCTCCGCCTCCCCCGCGTTCCAAACCGGAGATTCTCACTCCGGCACAGGCAAGGGCTCTCGGCAACGCAGCCGGTGGCCGGGGTGGCTCCGGCACCGCGGCGCTACCCGCCCGGATCCCGCTCTTTCGCGCCCTCACCGATCTGCGCGCCGGCTGGACCACGGTCTCGCGCAAACTCGAGCGTGACTCCTACGTCGAATTTTATGCGCGAACCGGAGGTGCAAAGGGGGACCTCCAGCGGTTGGCAGTCGGCACGGTCCTTTCCAGCCCCGGCCACAGCGGACCCGGGCTGATGCCATCCGTGACCAGTCTTGTGGGCAAGGACTGGGACCTCGAGGAAGTCTCAAGAACCGACACCGAATCCATCCTGCTCATGCGCCCCCGACAAGGCCTGGACCGCGGCGCCGAATCCAAAGTGGGCCTGCTCCGGCAACGCATCGAGGGCGAGTTTCTGATGTTCGTGATCCTGCTTTCCAGGGAGGAAACGGTCACCCGGTTCGAGCAGGACAAGTGGCTCCGGTTGGTGAAATCCTTCGGAGTGACGCCATTCGACACTGCCACCGCCGCCCCGAGCGGCACTCCATAACCCGCCGACGCCAGGCTTCCGACTTGGAAGTCGCCACCGGGGCTAAGCCGCGTCCTTGTCCTGACGCCGCCGGATCAATGGCGGGCGTTTGCCTTCAACCACCGAGCGGTTGACCACCACGCTGGTGATGTCGCCGCGGCTCGGGACCTCGTACATGACGTCGAGCATCAACCGTTCGAGCAACGCCCGGAGCGCCCTCGCGCCGGTCCCCTTCTGCAGCGCCTGCCCGGCCAGTGCCTTGAGCGCGTCCTTCGTGAATGTCAGATGCGCCCCCTCCATCCGGAGCAGCTTCGCATACTGCTTGGTCATCGCGTTCTTCGGTTCCGTGAGAATCCGAACGAGTTCCTCCTCGGTCAGACTGTCCAGGGTCGTCACCACCGGCAGGCGCCCCACAAATTCCGGGATCATTCCGAACGCGAGCAGATCCTCGGGCTCAACCTGGCGCAGCAACTCGCGCTCCGGCGGTGCATCGGGCTCCCCCTCGCTCCGGGATCCGAACCCGAGCGCCCGGCCTCCCACGCGGCGCTGCACAATCTTGTCGAGACCGACAAACGCGCCGCCGCACAGGAAAAGGATCTTCTCCGTGTTGACCTGAATATACTCCTGGTGGGGATGCTTGCGGCCACCCTGAGGCGGCACATTGCAGACGGTCCCTTCGAGGATTTTGAGCAGGGCCTGTTGCACTCCCTCCCCGGAGACGTCGCGCGTGATGCTCACGTTCTCGGTCTTGCGCCCGATCTTGTCGATCTCGTCGATGTATACGATGCCGATCTCGGCGCGCTTGACGTCATAGTCGGCACTCTGCAGCAGCCGTAGGATGATGTTTTCGACATCCTCGCCGACGTAACCCGCCTCGGTGAGCGTGGTGGCGTCGGCCATGCAAAACGGCACGTCCAACACGCGCGCCAGCGTCCGCGCCAGAAGGGTCTTGCCCGAACCCGTCGGCCCAATCAGCACCACATTGCTCTTCTCGATCTCCACATCGGCAAGCGGGTCCATCGCCACGGCGGCGCCGCGCGGGACGGGTTGCGATGCGACGATTCGTTTGTAGTGATTGTGGACCGCCACCGCGAGAATCCGCTTGGCATGATCCTGGCCGATCACGAACTGATCCAGCTTCTCCCGGATGTCGACCGGCTTGGGAATGCGCAGGGATTGCGGCTGCCGCTTCGATTCCTCGCCGAGTTCGCGGTCGAGGATCCCCTTGCAGACGGTGATGCAACTGTCGCAGATGTAGACGCCCGGTCCCGCGATGAGCTTGCGCACCTCCGAGTGGCTCTTCCCGCAGAAAGAGCACATCGTGAGATTCGTGGAACGGGCCATGTCGCGAGATTACTCGGTCTTCGCGCCGGGCGCAACGCCGGGTGGCGACTTCAACTCCTTGCGCGACCGCACGACCTCGTCGACCAGGCCGTAGACCTTCGCCTCCTCGGCGGACATGTAGTAATCCCGGTCGGAATCCCTGCCCACGGTCTCCTCGTCCTTGCCTGTGTGACGGGCCAGGATCCCGATCAGGCGCTTCTTCAGCTTGAACATGAACTCGACCTGGCGCTCGACGTCGCTTGCCTGCCCTTGCGCTCCGCCCGAGACCTGGTGAATCATGATGTCGCTGTTGGGCAGCGCGTAGCGTTTTCCCTTCGCCCCCGCGCTGAGCAACACCGCGCCCATGCTGGCCGCCATCCCCACGCAGTAGGTGACCACGTCGCACGTCACGAATTGCATGGTGTCGTAGATGGCCAGACCCGCGGTCACCGACCCGCCGGGCGAGTTGATGTAAAGATGGATGTCCTTCTTCGGATCATCGCTCTGAAGAAACAGCAACTGGGCCACCACGAGATTCGCCACATGATCGTCGATGGGCGTGCCGATGAACACAATCCGGTCCTTCAACAACCGCGAGTAGATGTCATACGCCCGCTCCCCGCGGCCCGTCTGCTCGACGACCATGGGGACCAGGATGGAATTCTGAGGGCTCGAAATCAGGGGATGAGGCATGGGATTTTTTCGGGTTCAGGCCGTCGGGGAAGTGGTTTGGACCGTAGCATTCGAAGCAACGAAATCAAGCGCCTTGGCCAGCAGGATCTCCTCCTCAATCGAGCCGATGGCATTCCGCTTCTCCAACTCCTTGAGCAACTTCGCAGCCGGCATCCGATACCGGGTCGACATGAGCGAAAGTCGACGCTGGAAATCCTCCTTGGTCACCTGGATCCCCTCTTTCTCGGCGATCCGGGCGAGGACGAAATTGCCTTTCAACCGGTCGCGGGCGCCGCGCGAGGCCCCGGCGATCAGCTCCTGCTTGTTCTCCTGCAACACTTCCTCGGCAATGCCGCGTTCCTGATTCTCGCGCACGATATCCCCGAGGATGCGCTGCGTCTCGCTTCGCAACATGCCCTCCGGCAACTCGCACTCGATCTGACCGAGCAACCGCTGCATCACCTGCCCCTGCTTCTCCCGCTCGACGTTCGTTTCCTTGTCACGCGCCAGGTCGGTCCGGACCATCTCCCGCACTTCCGAGAGCGTCTTGCCCTGGACGATCTTCGCGGCAAACGCGTCGTCCACCTCGGGAAGCGCCTGCGTGCGGAGCTCTTTCAACGTCACCTGGTATTCGATCCGTCGCCCCGCAAGATCCTTGGCCGCAAAGTCCGCGGGCAGATCCACCGTGACCGTCCGTTCGTCCCCCGACCGCATCCCCTCGATCTGGGCCGTGAACCCGGGGAGAAAGGCATCCTCGCTCAGGCGCAGCCAGAAACCAGTGTTCGAAGCCAGGAATTTGCCCGCACCCGGGAACCCCTCACCGACCGGCTGACCGTCGATGGATCCGGTGTAATCGATCACCGCAAAGTCCCCGGGAACGGCCCCGCGATCCCCCGCATCCGGATATTCCGCGTGACGCTCGCGCAACGCTTCCAAGGCCGTCTCCACATCCCCGTCGGTGACCTCCACCGCGGGAAGCGTGACAGAAATCCCCTTGTATTCGGGCAGCTCGAATTCCGGCGCGGTGATCAGCGTCGCGGTGAATCGCATCGTCCGATCGGCATCGAGTTCCAAGTCCTGGACATCAGACACGGAGAGCACGCGGAGTTTCCGCTCGCGGATCACTTCGCGGGTGGTCTCGTTCAGGAGCTTCCGGGTCAGTTCCTCGCGAATTTCCTTCTCGAAACGCTTTTCGATGACGTCGGCGGGCACCTTGCCCGGACGAAACCCCGGGACCCGGGCCTGGGTTCGAAACTCCCGGGAAATGCGTTCCCACTCCCCGGCCACCCGGTCGGGAGGGACTTCCACGCGGATGCTCGTGACACAGTTTGGCAGGGTCTCAACTTCTACATTCATGGGCGGTATTTGGGGAGTTGGTTTACATATCAGCGCCCGCGCGGGGGGCAACCTTTTCCGTGGCCCCACCCTCGCGACGGGACGCGGACGCCGTCCCGGCCACGCTGAAGCATCGCATCAACAACCGCGTGCATTGACCCGGGGCCGATTGAAAATGGGGGATTAAAGACCTGCTTACGCAGGCACCCGCCTCTGCCCAGTTCGCGCCCTCCCTCAGGCACGCCGCCGGCACCGGCGGGCCGAACCGGATGCGAAATCGCCAGATGTCTTCCTCCACAATCGAGCACGGGATCAGCGCCGCCCGGTGTCGGATCGCCAGGCGCACCGCACCGGTTGCCATTCGAAAATTCCAGCCATCAGCGAAGGGAACCATCATCTGCCTGCCGGCCGGGACATCGACCGCAACCAGCAGCGGACGCCCAGCCGCGAGAAACCCGGCGACGGACCGCAGTTCATCTTGATGCAGCGCGGTGGGAACTTCCGGGAACGGCGAGAATTGATCCTTGAAGCGCATCAGCGGGGCACGCCGCCCGGCCTTCCCTCGCACCAGCGTCGCCGCAGGCAACCCCGCTGCCCGCAGCCAGCAACGGAGCAGATACGAGGGACCGATGTGCGCAAAAGCCAGGATGACCGGGCGTCCGCGGTCGAGCGCGGCCCGGACCGGCCCGATCCCTTCCATCGGACAGCGGGCCATCCACTTCGGTTCACCCAGATGGTCGGGGATGGCCTGGAGCAGACGATTGCGGTAGCCCGATTCGGGTGGGCGCGGCTTCACCCCGCTGTGGCCGACTGCCCAGGCGAGATCAGGCGGGAGACCGGTCGGTCGCGCGGCCCGGGTGGCCCCCCGCCAGGCGTCGCGCGCAATCAACAGGGGGCGCATCGCCGCCTGCAGCGCGGCGACGGACAACCGGCGCTCCGCAAACCGGAAGGCATGGACCCCCGCCCGCGCCGATAGCTCCCGAAACACCGGGACCCACCCGGCTCGCGAGGCGGAAAATGGGACCGGGAGCGATTCGCCGGGATGGGGGTGAGGAGCTGGCAGCACGCAGGGGGATTCGATTCCTGCGAGTCAATCGACTCGGATGGACCGCCGCAAGCCGCCTTGGGGCAATGCCGTTCGGGAATTGCGCGTAAACCGGGCGAGTGGAAGCGCTTCTTTTGTAGCGCGGGCTCTTTCCCGGGCGGAGCCTCCCGCAGCCGGGGAAGTGCCACCGGACAGGGGGCGTGCCGTGGAGATGCGGCGAGCTTGAGCGGAGAGCCCGTCCTGTGATACTGAAATGGGGATGGAAGGACCCCCGTGGGCGGATCTTGGCGACGAAGCGCTGCTCGAACGTCGAATCACCCACCTGCGCTTGAAGATCGAGGGCAGCCTGGTCGAGCCCTGGGTCAGGCAGCTCCACGAGGAACTCGCCGCAAAGGGCCTGGTGTTCCTGCCGCCCTGTCACGTGGGGGATGAGTGGTTCGTGCCGGTCGGTATCCCGGCCATCTTCATCCCCTTCTTCCTGGTCCACGAACGGCTCCGGAAACTCGAACGCAGGATGATCCTCGAGGCGGAAGGCGAGACCCATGATTGGTTCATGAAACTCATCCGACACGAGGCCGGTCATGCCTGCATGTTCGCCTACCAGCTCAACCGCAAGAAGAAGTGGCAACAAACCTTCGGCCTTTCCTCGCGTGAAGAAACGCCCTCGTTTTACCGGCCCCGCCCCTACAGCCGGTCGTTCGTGGTTCACCTCGACGATTGGTACGCCCAAAGCCATCCGGACGAGGATTTCGCGGAAACCTTCGCCGTGTGGCTCACCCCGGGAGAGGATTGGCGGGAACGCTACCGGGATTGGAAGGCACTGGCGAAGCTGGAGTACGTGGATGAACTCATGCGCGGACTGGCGGGAAAGCCGCCGATCCCGACGCCCGCCTACCGCGTTTCCGATCTCGATTGCCTCAACCTCAAACTCAAAACCTACTACACCCGGAAGCGGAAAATGTTCGAGGATTCCTACCCCGACTTCTACGACAACGATCTGCGGCTTCTGTTTCCCACCCCGTCGGAGGGGACCCGGGCGAGCCGGGGCTCGGCGTTCCTCCGATCCCACCGCCGATCCCTGCTCGATTCGGTTTGCCAATGGACGAACCAGAAGAAATATCCGGTCAGCCGCCTCCTCGCCCGCCTGATCGAGCGGTGTGACC
>Ga0163150_10002347_pt1 | contig 29222 bp, 27 predicted proteins | sample OliLakLV19P2IB_FD_148628 | JGI IMG/M metagenome (GOLD analysis project Ga0163150, IMG submission 148628) | Freshwater microbial mat bacterial communities from Lake Vanda, McMurdo Dry Valleys, Antarctica - Oligotrophic Lake LV.19.P2.IB | ecosystem: Environmental > Aquatic > Freshwater > Lake >...
ACGTTGGCCGCATAGAGTGCCGCTCCCGCGTTGAGGATGACGATCTCGCGCGGCGTGCCATCGATGTTGGCGAGCGCCTCCAGCACCATCTCCTTCGACTCGGGCGCGCTGGTGACCTTCAAGCCGCGATTCGACTTCATCGAGAGGCCGAAATCCTCCGGATGGATCTCGTACTCGCGGATCTCGCCGTTCTTGAGCTCGCCCACCATCGTGGCCGCGCCCAGCGACACTTCGTCCATGCCGTCCTTGCCGTAGACCACCAGCGCATGCTCGGCCCCCAACCGCTGCAGCACGCGCACGTGGATGCCGACGAGATCCGGGTGGAACACGCCTATCAGCTGATGCGGCGCGCCGGCCGGATTGGTCAGCGGCCCCAGGATGTTGAAGATCGTGCGCACGCCCAGTTCCTTCCGCACCGGCGCCGCATGCTTCATCGCGGCATGATGGCTCGGCGCGAACATGAAGCCGATGCCGGTCTCGGCGATGCAGGCGGACACTTGGGCGGGTCTCAGCATGATGTTGGCGCCCAGCGCCTCGAGCACATCGGCGCTGCCCGACTTCGACGACACCGAGCGGTTGCCGTGCTTCGCCACGCGCGCGCCGGCGGCCGCCGCGACGAACATCGTCGCCGTGGAAATGTTGAAGGTATGCGAGGCGTCGCCGCCGGTCCCCACGACATCCACGAGATGCGTGCGATCGGCCACCTCCACTTTCGTGGCCAGCTCGCGCATCACCTGCGCAGCCGCGGCGATCTCGCCGATCGTTTCCTTCTTTACGCGCAAGCCCACGGTCAGGGCGGCGATCATGACCGGCGATACCTCGCCGCTCATGATCTGGCGCATCAGCGACAGCATCTCGTCATGGAAGATCTCGCGATGCTCGATCGTTCGTTGCAACGCTTCCTGCGCGGTGATGGTCATGGTGGGTGGGCTTGGCTTTCAGGGCTGGAGGTCGCGCAGGCGGCGGCGCGTCAGGTCGATCCGGCAGGCCAGCATGCCCTGGTCAGCACCGTTGCCGCTGGCATACATGGCCTTGATGAACTCGCATTGCATCTTGCGGTAGTCGGCAAAGGCCCGCAACGAACGCGCCAGCGCCGCATTGGCGCGCGGGCGCCCCGTGACCGTATCGAGTTCGCGGGCGCGGGTGCCGGCAGCGGCTTCGGCGGCGTTGAGCGAAGCCTGTGCCTCGCGGTCGGCGTCGAGCAGGCAGCGCGACACCGCCGCGTGATCGCCCTTGACGACGCATTCGTCGAGCGCGCCTGCGATGGCCGCCGACATTGCCACTCCGCATACCATGCCCACTGATGCCCAGCGCCTGATCGCGTTCATCGGATTCCCCCGAGAAAGTTCGCGAGCAGGCGTTTGCCGTGCTCGGTGAGGATGGCCTCGGGATGAAACTGTACGCCCTCCACCGCAAGCTGCCGGTGGCGCACGCCCATTACCTCGCCGTCATCCGCCGTGGCGGTCACCTTGAGCACGTCCGGCATCGTCGCGCGCTCGATGGCGAGCGAGTGGTACCGCGTGACCGCAAAGGGCGTGGGCAGGCCGGTGAAAACGCCATGGCCGTCGTGCGTGACCGGGGATATCTTGCCGTGCATCACACGTTGCGCACGCACGATGCGCCCGCCGAAGGCCTGGCCGATCGCCTGGTGGCCGAGGCACACGCCCAGGATGGGGATGCGCCCGGCGAAGCGCTTGATCAGCGGCACCGAGATGCCGGCCTCGCTGGGGGTGCAGGGGCCGGGCGACACGACGATCTGCGCGGGGGCCATGGCGTCGACGTCGTCCAGCGTGATCGCGTCGTTGCGATGGACGTGCACATCCGCCCCCAGCTCGCCCAGGTACTGCACAAGGTTGTAGGTGAAGCTGTCGTAGTTGTCGAGCATGAGCAGCATGATCAGCGCCCTCTCGACCCATGGCACGCCAGACGCAAGCGAAGATGGTTCATCTCACGCCTCCTCGTCCAGGCCTTGTTGCACCATTTCTGCGGCACGCATCAGCGCCCGCAACTTGTTCAGCGTCTCCTGCCATTCGCCCTCGGGCGAGGAGTCGTGGACGATGCCGCCGCCGGCCTGGGCATAGAGCGTGCCGTCCTTCAGCACCGCCGTGCGCAGCGCGATGGCGGTGTCCATGTCGTCCTGGAAGCTGATGTAGCCCACCGCACCCGAGTAGATACCACGGCGCGACGGTTCGAGTTCGTCGATGATCTCCATGGCGCGCACCTTGGGCGCCCCGCTGACGGTACCGGCGGGAAACGCCGCCCGCAATACATCCATGCTGGTGAGTCCCGGCTTTAGCACGCCCTCGACGTTCGAGACGATATGCATCACGTGCGAATAGCGTTCGATGACCATCCGGTCGGACACCTTCACCGTGCCCGTCTGCGCCACCCGGCCCACGTCGTTGCGCCCGAGATCGAGCAGCATCACGTGCTCCGCGATCTCTTTCGGATCGTTGGCCAACTCCACGGCCAGCGCTTCGTCCGCTTCGCGCGTGGCGCCGCGCGGACGCGTACCCGCGATCGGGCGCAGCGTGATGGCGTTGCCTTCCTTGCGCACCAGGATCTCCGGCGAAGCCCCCACGACATGGAACTCGCCGAAGTCGTAATAAAACATGTACGGCGACGGATTGATCGAGCGTAGCGCGCGGTACAGCGACAACGGCGAGGCGGAGAACGGCATCGCCATCCGCTGCGAGATCACCACCTGCATGATGTCGCCCGCGGCGATGTACTCGCGCGCGCGGTCCACTGCGGCCTTGTAGCCCGCTTCGCCGAATTCGCTGGTGGCATGCGCGGTGGCAGTGCCGGTCTGGTAGGGGATGGCCACCGGCTCGCGCAGTTTCCGCCGCAGCTGCGCCAGGCGCTCGCGCGCGCCGGCATAGGCATCGGGCAGTGCCGGATCGGCATACACGATCAGCGAGATCTTGCCCTTCAGGTTGTCGACGACCGCCAACTCTTCCGTGAGCAACAGCAGGAAGTCCGGGATGTCGGCCAGGCCCGGCGTGGGCGGGTTGGCGGTATGCACGAGCTTCCGCTCGATGTGGCGCACGATGTCGTAGGCGAAATAACCCGCCAGTCCGCCGCAGAAGCGCGGCAGCCCCGGCAACGGCGCGGCGTGAAAGCGCGACCGGAACGTCTCGACGAAGGCCAGCGGATCGCCGTCGAAGGATTCGCGGGTCCCGCCGTCGTCCTCGACACCGACATGGTTGCCACGCGCGCGCAGCCGCACCTTGGCGGGCAGGCCGATGAACGAGTAGCGGCCGAAGCGTTCGCCACCCACGACTGACTCGAGCAGGAACGAGAATTTCTGGTTGGCGAGTTTCAGATACAGCGACAGCGGCGTATCGAGATCCGCAAAGAGCTCCAGGACCAGCGGGATGCGGTTATGGCCCTGCGCCGCCAAGGCACGGAATTCCACTTCGGTGATCATGAATCGACCTCGTGCTTGAACGTGTTGCCTTCCGGTGCGTCGCTGAAAACGGGTGCGCGCGCGACGCGTGACGCGGGATCAGGAGGGGCGCCGCCAGCGCCACTCGCCCGCGCGCCGCCACGCCGCAGGCGCGGCAGGCGAAACGGCAACGAAGAGGTCGGAAGTGTTCATGTCGATGTGCGGGCGCGACGCACCCAGTTGGGCAGGTCAGCCAGCGAATCGACTATACCATCGGCGGCGAAGCTTTGCACCGGCCGGCCCTCGGTGTAGCCATAGGGCACGGCCAGTGCCGGACACCCTGCCGCGCGTGCCGCATCGATGTCGTTGGCGGAGTCACCCACCATCAACAACCGCCCCGGCGCGACGCCCAACTGCTGCGCAGCCAGCAGCAGCGGTGCCGCGTCCGGCTTCTTGGCGCTGGCGTCGTCGCCGCCCACCACCGAAGCGAAATAGTGTTGCATCCCGGCGAGTTCGAGATGCGGCCGCACGAAGCGGGTGGCCTTGTTGGTGACCACCGCGAGCTTGTAACCCTCCGCATGCAACTGCGCCAACGCATCCATCACGCCGTCATAGGCAACCGTCTCGCGGCCCAGCACCGCGGCGTAATGGTGCTGATAACGCTGCAGCATCACCGCCATGGCTGCATCGTCGCGCGTCGGCGCGCCGCAAAGTTTCAGCGCGCGCGTCAGCAGGTTCACCATCCCCTTGCCGACCAGATCGCGAACCGTGTCCGTCGGCAAGGGCTCAAATCCTTCCTCGATCAACAACGTGTTCACCGCCGCGGCGAGGTCGTGGACTGTGTCGAGCAATGTGCCGTCCAGGTCGAACGCGATCGCGTCCACCTCGAACACGTAGGCTTCCTCGGCGTCAAGCATCGGCCGCCAGCGCCGCGCGCATCCGGGTGATCGTGGCCTTGTAGTCGGGCGTGCCGAAGACCGCGCTGCCCGCAACGAAAGTGTCCGCACCCGCGGCGGCGATGGCCGCGATGTTGTCGACCTTCACGCCGCCGTCCACTTCCAGCAGGATCGCGCGGCCGGTGCGGTGCTGTGACGCATCGATCAGCTTGCGCGCCGCTTTCAGTTTCTCGAGCGCATGCGGAATGAAGGACTGGCCACCGAAGCCCGGGTTGACCGACATGATCAGCACGAGGTCGAGCTTGTCGATCACGTGCATCAACCAGTCGAGCGGCGTGGCCGGATTGAACACCATTCCCGCCTTGCAGCCGGAGTCGTGGATCAGCCCGATCGTGCGGTCGACGTGCTGGGAGGCCTCCGGATGGAAGCTGATGATCGACGCGCCGGCCTGCGCGAAGTCCGGGATGATGCGGTCGACCGGCTTGACCATCAGATGCACGTCGATCGGGATGGCCACATGCGGCCGTATCGCGGCGCAGACCAGCGGGCCGATCGTGAGGTTGGGGACATAATGATTGTCCATCACGTCGAAGTGGATGAAGTCGGCGCCTGCGGCTTCAACGGCGCGAACCTCCTCGCCCAGCCGCGCGAAATCGGCGGAAAGGATGGACGGTGCAATCCGGTAGGTAGGGGGCATCGGGCTATAATCCGGCAGGTTTCGAAGGGCGATCGCAACGATGGCAGACAGCAAGAACTACGGAATCACGGTGGAGACCAAGGCGTCGTTTCTCGCCGATCAATCCGATCCGGCGAAAGGCCAGTACGTATTCTCCTACACGATCAACATCATCAACACCGGCGATGTTGCCGTGCAGCTCGTCAGCCGGCACTGGGTGATCACCGACGCCGACCACAAGGTCCAGGAAGTCCGTGGCCTGGGTGTCGTGGGCAAGCAGCCCCACCTGAAGCCCGGCGAATCCTTCGAGTACACCAGCGGCGCCAGTATTCCCACGGCCGTGGGCACGATGCGCGGCACCTACCAGATGCGCGCGGAGGACGGCCATACCTTTGACGCCCCGATCCCGCCGTTCACGCTGTCCGTGCCGCGTACCCTTCATTGAGGCGGGTCGTCGCGCCGGTCGGGTGCTGCCGGCGGCGTGTCCTTGCGGCGCGCGCTCATCGTCCACCACACGATGCCAATGCCTATCGCCAACGCGATGAGTGACTCGAACAGGATCCATCCCATCGGCCTGCCTTTCCCGCGGCATGCCGCGTGGCGCGCGCGCGCCGTCGTGATTGCGTTATGTGGGCTGGCGGCCGCCTGTCAGACGGCGCCGCCGGCGCCGATTCCGGTGCCCACACCTTCGCCCATTCCCGCGCCGCCACCAGCCCCCGCGTCTGTCGCACCACCGCCGGCCACACCCACGCCCGGCACACCGCCCGTCGCCACCGTGCCCCGCGCCGAGTTCACGCGTGCGGCCTGGTCGGCCATTCCCGGTTGGAACACCGATACCGTCGACGCCGCGTGGCCCGCGTTCCAGGTCGGCTGCCGCGCGCTGCTCGCCGACCCGAAGACTCAATCGACTTGGCAAACGCCATGTGCGGCCGCCGATGCCGTCACGCCCGCCAATGCTGCAGCCGCGCGAACATTTTTCGAAGCTCATTTTAGCCCATACCGCGTGACCGCCGCGGCTGACGGCAACGACGTCGGCCTCGTCACCGGCTACTACGAACCGTTGCTGGGTGGCTCGCGCACGCGCACAGCGAAATTCGGTGTGCCGTTGTTCGCGCCGCCCGACGATCTGCTGACGATCGATCTCGCGGAACTGTATCCGGAACTGAAGGACAAGCGCGTGCGCGGCCGCGTGGAAGGCCGCAAGGTCGTCCCCTATTGGCCCCGTGGCGACATCGAGAAAGGCGCGGCACCGCTGGCCGACAAGGCGCTTGTCTACGTCGCTGAGCCGGTCGAGGCGTTCTTCCTCGAGATCCAGGGCTCCGGCCGGATCGAGCTGACCGATGGCTCGATCGTGCGCGTCAACTATGCCAACCAGAACGGCCACCCCTATCGCTCCATCGGCCGCGTGCTGATCGACCGCGGTGATCTTCCGCTGTCGCGCGCGTCGATGCAGGGCATCCGTGCGTGGGGCGAGGCCAACCCGGACAAACTGCGCGCGCTGCTCGACGAAAATCCAAGCTACGTGTTCTTCCGCGAAGTGCCGGCGCCCACACCCGGCACGCTCGATGCCCGCATCGACGGTCCGATCGGCACCTTGGGCGTGCCGCTGCTCGCGCAGCGGACCATCGCTGTCGACGCCCGCGTGATTCCGTTGGGAGCGCCCGTGTTCCTGTCGACGACGATGCCGCTGACCACCACGCCACTGCAGCGGCTCACGCTCGCGCAGGATACGGGGGGCGCCATTCGCGGTGCGGTGCGCGCCGACTATTTCTGGGGGTTCGGACCCGGGCCGGGCCGCGAAGCCGGACGCATGCGGCAGGACGGCCGCATGTGGCTGCTGTGGCCTAAGGACGCGCCGCTACCCGACCGCTAGGACGCCTTCCGCCTGTTCGTCCGCGTGATAGGACGAGCGCACCATCGCGCCCACCGCCGCATGCTTGAAGCCCATCGCCTGCGCCTCGCGTTCGAACATCGCGAAACCATCCGGGTGTACGTAGCGCATTACCGGATGATGCCCCGCTGAAGGCTGCAGGTATTGCCCGATCGTGAGCATATCGACGCCATGCGCACGCAGATCGCGCATGGTCGCCAGGATCTCGTCGTCGGTTTCGCCAAGCCCCACCATCAGGCCCGACTTGGTCGGCACGCCGGGCACCCTTTCCTTGAAGTCCTGCAGCAGCCGCAGCGAATGCGCGTAGTCGGAACCCGGTCGCGCCTGCTTGTACAGACGCGGCACCGTTTCGAGGTTGTGGTTCATGATGTCCGGCGGCGCGGCTTCCAGGATGGCCAACGCGCGATCGAGGCGGCCGCGGAAGTCCGGCACCAGCACCTCGATCTGCGTGGCCGGCGAACGCTCGCGCACAGCGCGGATGCAATCGACGAAGTGTTGCGCACCGCCATCGCGCAGGTCATCGCGATCCACGCTGGTGATGACGACATAGTTGAGCTTCAGTGCCGCGATGGTCTTGGCGAGATTGGCGGGCTCGTCGGCGTCAAGCGCCAGCGGGCGCCCGTGACCCACGTCGCAGAACGGGCAACGGCGCGTGCAGATGTCGCCCATGATCATGAACGTGGCGGTGCCCTTGCCGAAGCACTCGCCGATGTTGGGGCACGACGCCTCTTCGCAGACCGTATGCAGGTTGTGCTCGCGCAGGATCGTCTTGATTTCGTTGAAGCGCGGCGACGAGGCTGCGCGCACGCGAATCCACGGCGGCTTCTTCAGTGTCTCCGCCGCGACGATCTTGATGGGGATGCGCGCCGTCTTCGCCTCGCCCTTGTGCTTGACGCCTGCGGCATTGGGCCGGAGGGTGGAGGTGGTGTCGGTGGTCATGATGGGTTCAAGTGTAGGACAAGTCGTGGGGCCAGCTCACGGCCGGCATCCTCGACAGTGCGCACCACGCCGCAATCGGCGAGTTGCGTCACGGCCAATCCGGGAAAGCCGCACGGATCGATGTCGGCAAAGGGTGCCAGGTCCATCGCCACGTTGACCGCGACGCCGTGATACGTGCAACCCCGGCGCACCTTCAAGCCCAGCGCGGCGATCTTCGATTCGACACCATCGCGGCGCACATAAACACCGGGCGCCGATGCCTTTGCGTAAGCGGAAATGCCAATGGAATCAAGCCATTCTACCACCGCGGCCTCGAGCCTCCGGACCATCTCGCGGATGCCGTAGCACTGCCGGCGCATATCCACGAGCGTATAGGCCACCAGTTGCCCCGGCCCGTGATACGTCACCTGGCCGCCGCGATCGACTTTCAGCGTCGGAATGCCGTTGTCGCGCAGCAGGTGCGCGCGCCGGCCCGCCAATCCCAGCGTGTAAATCGGCGGATGCTCCGTCAGCCAGATCTCGTCGCGCGTCGATTCCGTGCGCGCCGCCGTGAAGTCCTGCATTGCGCGCCACGTGTCGGCGTAGTCGGTGCGCCCGAGCACGCGCACGGCAACGCGCGCATCAATGCCGGCATCAGGCATGGTCATCAGGATGGCGCCAGTCCGCGGCGACGAACTCCAACGTTTCCCCGCCCACCACATGCGAGCGCTGCCACACGACCCGTTCGCGGAACACCGACAACATCCACGTCTGCTGCAGGACCGGCTTCGGTCGCGCGAAGGCGCCCGGATCGAGTACCGCGCAGCAGCCGGCGTGCTGCGGGTCGCGCACGGACTCGTAGCGCAATGCGCCCACCCTCCCTTCGCGTGCCGCGCGCGCCAGCGACTGGCAGCGGCGATAGTCGCGCGGCGCCGTCCAGTGCCTGCGCTGCGCGGCAAACGGTGCGCGACGCAGGTCCACCGCCGTGGTGGCAAGCTTCACCCGAAACACGGTCTGGCTGCGGGCGGGCATCGCCGCCAATGCTGGCGTGTCGAGCAAGTGCCGCCAGCGCCAGTAACCGAGCTCCGCGCACGCGGTTCGCACTTCGTCCGCGCCATACAGAACGCCAGGGTCGTTGTCGCCGCGAAAGCGCGAGCCCCCGGGCGGCGGTGGGTAGCGAAACGGTGTGAATAGCAGGTAATCGAGATGGCGGGCAGCCTCCGGGATCGGTGGCTTGCCATCGTCGAGGAGGCCTTCCAGCACCAACTGTTCGGCGGCGCTGTCCACCAGCACCATCGTCGACGCGATGTGCTGCGCCTCGACCGCACGCCACGCTTCCGCGGCAAACGGCCGGGCCTCAGACGCGACCGCGTGCGGCGTCCAGGTATCCGACGACACGGACCAGCCCCTCCACCGAGGACAGCAGGTCGCGCGGGCGCGCGGCCAGGCCGAGGTTGGGGCTGGAAAGCCAGGTCCGCGCCACGTCGTCGTGGCCCCACAGTGCGTCAAGCGAGCGAAAGAGCCGGACGAACAGCCGCGCCAGTTCCCACTCCTTCGGGCGTTGCGCGGACAGCCGGTATTTGTCCGTGCGCAGCCGCGATACCGTGGCCTCGGAGACGCCCAGGATGGCTGCCAGCTCGCGCTGGGTGAGCCCTAGCAGCGTGGCCGCGCGGACGACCGCCTTGGTGAGCACGACTTCCGGCGCAGGGCCGGTGCTACGGGCTGGTGACGCCGGTTTCGCGGTGGTGGAATGCATGATGGATCCTCATTGCTGAGGAAAGTATACGCCGCTTTCCTTGCCAGGGAAAATACCGGCCCGCACCTGCACGGCCTTCCACCCGGGCGCGGCGTCACAGCACCATCTTCACCATCGGATGCGCGACGAGCTCGCGGTACAGATCGTCGAGCTGCGCGCGCGACGTGGCATTGATCGTCGCCGTGACGGAGAGCCAGTTGCCCTCCTTCGATGAGCGCATCTCGAGCGCCGCCGGATCGAAATCCGCCGCATGCCGGCGCACCACCTCGGATACCGCTTGCGCAAAGCCATCCTGCGTGCGGCCCATTACCTTGATGGGAAAGGTGGTGGGAAAGGTCAGCGCGGACTCGGTCTCCGGCACCGCGGCCGGGTCCGGCAAGGGTTCGGGTTTGCTCATCGGGATTCCGCCGCAACGCAGGTCATGGCGTTGAATCGTACATGTACGCGCGCGTCAGCGGATGCGGCAGGCGGCCGTCGGCGTGCGGCTTGCCGGCCAGGATCTGCCACAACGAAAGCCAGCCGCGGTCGAACGCATGCGCCGACCCCGCCATGTAGATGCGCCAGATGCGATAGCGCTCGTCCCCGATCTCGTGCCGTGCCTCGTCGGCGCGGGCTTCGAGGCGCTCGACCCAGCACCAGAGTGTCCTGGCGTAGTGCTCGCGCAGTGCTTCAGCATCGATCGGTTCGAGCCCCTGCCGCGCCAAGCCCTCGATCACCTCGGCGACGTGGGTCAGCTGGCCACCCGGGAACACGTAGTCGTCGACGAATTCGCCGATGCCGCTGCCGAGGCTGTCGGCACCGAAGCTGTTGTGGGTGATGCCGTGATTCAGCACGAGACCGCCGGGCGCGAGGATTCGCGCGATCTTGCCGAAGTACGCAGGGAAGTGGCGCACGCCGACGTGCTCGAACATCCCCACGCTGGCGATCTTGTCGTACTGACTGTCGTCCGGAAGATCGAGGTAGTCGCGCAACTCCACCTGCACATGACTTGCGAGTCCGCGCGCGGTGATTTCGCGCTGCACGTGCTCGAACTGGTTCTGCGAAAGCGTGATGCCGGTGGCGCGGACGCCATGGACCTCCGCCGCATGGAACAGCAATGCGCCCCAGCCGCAGCCGATGTCGAGGAATCGCTCGCCGGGCGAGAGCCGCAGCTTGTGGCAGATGTGCTCGAGCTTCTGCAGCTGCGCGGTGTCGAGCGAGTCCTCCGCCGTGTGGAAATAGGCGCACGAGTACACCATCCGCGCGTCGAGCCACATCCGGTAGAACGCATCGGAAACATCGTAGTGATGCGCGATGTTGCGCTGGTTGGCGCGGCGCTGCCGCAGCAGCATCTTGAAGCGGGCGCGCGCACTGTCGCGGCCGTGCGCCACCGAACCCACCATCGCTTCGGCGATGTCGAGCATGCGCCGGGCGCTGCCGGAGAAATCGAGGTCGCCCTGAACGTAGGCACGCGCGAGTGACCCCATGGCCGGCGCCGCCAGTGCCCGCATGCCCTTCCAGGTGCGCGCGACGATGTCCACCACCGGCCGTGGCGACAGCGGCACGCGCACGCCATCAGGCAACACGAGCGTGACCGGAAGCTGCCGTTGGCCGTACCGGTGGGTGATGATCCTCTGCAACGCTTGCGCCATGGTCGGGGACCCCAGCGTCAGTAAGGGCGTGCCGGCTTGAAACGGGCGTCCAGCGTCGCCCTCGTAGCGCCGCCCGCAGGAAAAGTGTAACAAGTCCCGGGCACGTAAGGGAGTTAGCGTTGGCGTACAGGGTGCGGTCTTTGACTTCCGCAACGGCCCCCCCTACCATCGGCAATCCCTTCCTCCCTTGCGGCGGCATACCGTTGCCGGTGTGGCAACGCCTCCATGTCCGTACCCGGTCCTGCGCATCCTTCGCCGCAAGCCTTCGACGCCCGGCAGTTCCGCGACGCGCTGGCGCAATTCGCCACGGGCGTCACCGTGATCTGCGCGCGGGCCGCCGACGGCCGCCTGGTGGGCTTCACTGCCAATTCGTTCAATTCGGTCTCGCTCGTTCCACCGCTGATCCTGTGGAGCCTCGAGACCCGGTCGGCCAGCCTGCCGACGTTCGAATCCTGCCAGCGCTATACGGTCAATGTGCTTTCAGCCACGCAGGCCGACCTGGCAAGGCGCTTCTCACGGCCGCACGTGGATCGCTTCGAAGGCGTTCCCTACCGGATGGGGTGGGCCGACGCGCCGCTGATCGACGGCTGCATCGCATGGTTCGAGTGCCAGCACCATGGCCGTCAGCGTGCCGGCGACCACATGGTGTTCTTCGGCGAGGTGGCAACCTGCGAGCGCGCGCCCGGGCGCGGCCTCGTGTTCCAGCACGGGCAGTTCGGCGCCACGGTACCGCTGCCGGAGCGCTGACTGCTGCCCGGGTTGCGCCGATCGGGAGCGCAGCATCGTCGAATGCTTGCCGCGCGGAGTGAATTCGCGCGGCATCCGCCTTGCGGGCCGGGGCGTGACCGGTCGCCGGTCAAAGTGCGCTAATTCGTATGGGCCCCTTTTTTAGGTAGAATCAAGGCTCAGGCGCTGCATGCACCGGCCTGAATTCATTGGTTTTTTATTGAGAGTCGTCGTCTGGCGGCCGCGGCCAGGACAGACCAAACGATAACGTACCCGTGGCCCGGCCGGCCCTGACCTGGCGGTTTGCGGTTTCGCATCTCCCGCCGGACCATCTGGAGGAACCCCATGCAAATTTTTCGATTGATTACCGTAACCCTCGCCGTGGCAATGGCCTTCGTGGCGGCGCCAGCTTCGGCGCAGCAATTCATCAACATCCTGACCGGCGGCCAGAGTGGTGTGTATTACCCACTGGGTGTGTCGCTGTCGCAGATTTACGCGAAGGCGATTCCGAACGTCAAGGCTACCGCGCAGGTGACCAAGGCGTCGGCGGAGAATTTGAACCTGTTGCAGGCGGGCAAGGGCGAACTGGCGTTGGCGCTGGCCGACGCGGTTTCGGATGCCTACAAGGGCAACGAGGAGGCGGGCTTCAAGACGCCGCTGACCAATCTGCGCGGGCTCTCGGCGACCTACAACAACTACATCCAGATCGTCGCCGCCGCCGATTCCGGCATCCGCACCGTGGCCGACCTCAAGGGCAAGCGGGTGTCAGTGGGCGCGGCGCGCTCGGGTACCGAGCTCAACGCGCGCGCGATCTTCAAGGCTGCCGGGATGAGCTACAAGGACCTGTCCAAGGTCGAGTACCTGCCGTTCGGCGAGTCGGTCGAGCTCATGAAGAACCGGCAGCTCGATGCCACGCTGCAGTCGGCCGGGTTGGGCGTCGCGTCGATCCGTGACCTCGCGACCGCGGTCAAGATCATCATCATCCCGATTCCTGCCGACATGGTGGCCAAGGTCGGCGACGCCGCCTACCAGCCTTCAGTAATTCCGGCCAACACCTATGAAGGCCAGACCGCCGACGTTCCCACCGCGGCGATCCCGAACTTCCTGGTGACGCACACCGGCGTGTCCAACGAACTCGCCTACCAGATGACCAAGGCGATGTACGACAACCTCGACACGCTCTACGCCGCGCACAACGCGGCCAAGGTGATCAAGCGCGAGAATGCGGTCAAGGGCATGCCGATCCCGCTGCATCCCGGCGCCGAGAAGTATTACAAAGAGGTCGGCGTCATCAAGTAGGCCGTGCGCTAGCGGCGACATGTCACGGCGGTCCGGAAGCATTCCGGGCCGCCGTTTTGTTTCCGAACTTCGTCCGGCCCTTCACGAGGTGACGCGATGACCACGCTCAACGATCCCGAGCAGCCAGGCGGAAAGCTCGAGCTTTCCACGGGGGTGTTCTGGGTCGCCATCGCGTTCTCGTCGTTCCAGGTCTACACGGCCGCGTTCAGCCCGCTGTCGTCGCAGGTGGTGCGCGCGATCCACGTCGGGTTCGTGCTCTTGATGGTGTTCGCGCTGCATCCGGTGCTGTTCAGAGGCACGGCTGGCATCGTCCTCGGCTGGACGCTCGGGCTGATCGGCTTCGGCTTCAGCTTCTACCACTGGATCTTCGAGTCGGACCTGACGGCGCGCGCCGGCGAACTCACCCGCGAGGACTACGTGATCGGCGTGGTGATCATCCTGCTGGTGTTCGAGGCGGCGCGGCGGATGATGGGCTGGGCGCTGCCGGGCATCTGCGCGCTGTTCCTCGCCTATGCGCTGTTCGGCCAGCACCTGCCCGGGGGCCTCGCGCATCGAGGCTACGGGCTGGAACAGGTGGTCAGTACGCTCGCCTTCGGCACCGAAGGCATCTACGGCACGCCGACGTATGTGTCGTCGACCTACATCTTCCTGTTCATTCTGTTCGGCGCGTTTCTCGAGCAGGCGGGAATGATCACGCTGTTCACCGATTTCGCGCTGGGCACGGTGGGGCACACGCGCGGCGGCCCGGCCAAGGTGGCGGTGATCAGTTCGGGCCTGATGGGCACGATCAACGGCTCGGGCGTGGCAAATGTCGTCACCACCGGGCAGTTCACCATTCCGCTGATGAAGCGCTTCGGCTATTCGTCGGCCTTCGCGGGCGGCGTCGAGGCGACCGCCAGCATGGGTGGACAGATCATGCCGCCGGTGATGGGCGCGGTCGCCTTCATCATGGCGGAGACGATCAACGTTCCCTACATCGAGATCTGCAAGGCCGCGGTGATTCCGGCGATCCTGTATTTCGTGACTGCGTTCTGGATGGTGCACCTGGAGGCCGGGCGCAAGAACCTGCTGGGGATGCCGAAAGAGGACTGCCCCGATCCGTGGAAGGCGGTGCGGCTGCGCTGGTACCTGCTGCTGCCGCTGATCGGGCTGGTCGCGCTGCTGTTCTCCGGCTACACGCCGTTGTTCTCGGGTACGGTAGGACTTGGCCTTACCGTGATCCTGATCTTCGGCGCCGCGGTGCTGTCCGGCGTGCGCAACGCGCCGCTGCGCTACCTATCCTGGGTGCTGCTGGGATTCGCCTGCGCCGGCTTCCTCGAGTTCGGCGTGATCACCTTCTTCGTGATTCCGGCGATCCTGATCGCGCTGGTGTACATCACGCGGGCAAAGCGCGACGCGCTGCGCCTGGCGGTGACTGCCTTGGCGGACGGCGCGCGCCACGCGCTGCCGGTCGCCATCGCCTGCGCGCTGGTGGGAGTGATCATTGGCGTGATCAACTTGACCGGCGTGGCGGCTGAAATCGGCGGGCGGATCATCATGATCGGCGAGAACAGCCTGTTCGCCGCGCTGGTGCTGACCATGTTCGTGTGCCTGATCCTGGGCATGGGCATTCCGACGATTCCGAACTACATCATCACCAGCTCGCTGGCAGCACCCGTGCTGCTCAAGCTGGGCGTGCCACTGATCGTGTCGCACATGTTCGTGTTCTATTTCGGCATCATGGCCGACCTGACGCCGCCGGTGGCGCTTGCGGCCTTCGCCGCCTCGTCGATCGCCAAGGAAAGCGGACTGAAGATCAGCGTGCAGGCGATTCGGGTAGCGATCGCGGGTTTCGTCATTCCGTACATGGCCGTGTATGCGCCAGCGCTGATGCTGCAGGCCGGCGGATTCGGCGATACGCTCTACATCGTGGTCAAGGCGCTGATCGCCATCGGGCTGTGGGGCGCCGGCGCCATCGGCTTCCTGTTCGGCCCGCTCAACTGGGCCGAGCGGATCTGGGCGATTGCCGCGGCGGCGCTGCTGATCGCCGCTATACCGCTCACCGACGAAATTGGTCTGGCTGCCTGCGCCACATTCGTCGCCTGGCACGCCTGGCGCGTGCGCCGGCGCGGGGCGATGCGCCTGGCAAAGTGAGTACGCTGGCATTGGGCGTCTGCCTGGCGCTGGCGGCTGGTCCAGCCGATGCGGCGGCATTCGTCCCGGCGCAGCGCTTCACGCTGGCGTGGACGCACTCGATCGAGAAAGTGCGCTGGGAGGAGGACTACGAGGTCCGCCGCACCGGCGGCGCGACGGCAACTCCGGAACTGCTGGCGGTCGCGGCCCGCGTGCGCGGGTCGGGTGCGGGCATGGAGCCACCCGCGGGTGCGGTCCTGCGCGATGGATGGTACGAGTATCGGCCGCAGCGTCTCAAACACGAATCGCTGCGCCTGACACGCTCGGAATTTGTCCCGGACTACGAATTCTGCACGGACTCCGGTTGCCGGTCGCTCGGCGCCTTGCTGCCCTCCGATGGCGCCGTCACGCTGCTGACGCCCTGCGCTGGTCCGACCGCCGGGCGCTGACTCGCCGCTTTGCTGCGCGCCTCGCTTCGCGCACTCCGCCCTGCACCTGCAGCATCCGCACGAACGTCCATCGCGTACTCGTCGTGAAGGCGACGCTTATTGCGTCAGCGCGAGCGCTTTGGGCTTCTTCGCCTGGAACACGTTCCACATCTTGCGGAACACCGGACCCGGCTTGCCGCCGCGGAACGGCTTGCCATCCACGGCCGTGATGGCCAGCACTTCCTTGGTAGAGGACGACAGCCACAGTTCGTCGGCTGCCAGCGCTTCCGCTCTGGAGATGGGCCGCATCAATAGCGGTATACCCGCCTGCTGCGCGAACTCAATCGTCGCGTCGAAGGTGATGCCCGGCAGGATCAGGTTGTCCTTCGGCGGGACGATGATGGTGCCGTCCTTCACGATCAACACGTTCGACGCCGAGGCCTCGGTGAGGAAGCCGTCGCGGAACATCACCGTCTCGATCGCGTCGTGGTCGGCAGCAAGTTGCCGCATCAGCACATTGCCCACGAGCGAAATCGTCTTCAGGTCGCAGCGATGCCAGCGATTGTCCTCGGCCGTGACCACCGCGACGCCGCCCTCGACCTGCGCGGTCGACGGGGTGGCGAGCGGATTGCTCATCATGAACACGGTGGGCGGCACGTCCTTCGGAAACGCATGGTCGCGCTTGGCCACGCCGCGCGTGATCTGGAAGTAGACGCCCTGGTGGTCATGCGGGGACTTCGCGACGAGTTCGGCAATCAAAGCTGCCCACTGCGCCTCGGTGTGCGGATTGGCAAGCTGGATGCCGTCCAGGCTGCGCTGCAGGCGCTTCAAGTGCGGCGTCATCCGGAATGGCTGGCGGTGATAGATGGGAACGAGCTCGTACACACCGTCGCCGTAGATGAAGCCGCGATCGAGGACTGAAACCTGCGCACCGGAGAGCGGCACGAACTTGCCGTTGAGATAGACGATCGGATCGCTTGCGTTCATACGGAACTCCTCCTGGCGTTTGACGATTCAGCTTTTGCGAAACCACAGCCGCACGGTGTCCCACGCGCGCGTGAAGATGTTGCCTTGCGGCACCTCCTCCAGCGCGATCAGCGGGAATTCGGCGATGGCCTTGCCTTCGAGTGCCACCTTGACGGTGCCGACCGCCTGCGCGCGCGCCACCGGCGCCACCAGCGGTTCCTGCGCCTGCATCGTCAGCGTGAGCTTGTCGGCCTTGCCGCGCGGCAGCGTCAGGTAGCGGTCGGCCAGGAAGCCCGCCGGCACTTCGGGCATCGTGCCCTTCCACACGCGCAGCGACGTCACCTGCTTGCCCGACTGGTAGAGCTGCACGGTGTCGAAGGCCTGAAAGCCGAAGTTGAGGAGCTTCTGGGCTTCGGTCGCGCGTGCCGCGTCGGACGCGGCGCCCAGCACCACCGCCAGCAGCCGGCGATCCCCGCGTTGCGCGGAGGCAATGAGGCACCAGCCGGCGGCCTCCGTATGACCCGTCTTCAGTCCATCGACATGCGGGTCGGTCCACAGCAGCCGGTTGCGGTTGGGCTGCGTGATGTTGTTGTAGCGGAATTCCTTCAGCGCATAGAGCGGATAGAACTCGGGATAGTCGCGGATCAGCGATGCGCCCAGTTTCGCCATGTCCGCAGCCGTCGAGTAGTGCTGCGGACTCGAAAGCCCGGTCGCGTTGGTGAAGCGGGTGTTGGTCATGCCGAGCCGCACGGCTTCGGCGTTCATCTTCGCGGCAAAGGCCTCCTCGCTGCCGCTCACCAGCTCAGCCAGTGCAATCGATGCATCGTTGCCGGATTGCACGATCATGCCGCGGAGCAGTTCGTCCGCGGTCACGGAGCGGCGGGGCTCGATGAACATCCGCGAGCCCTCGGCCTTCCATGCCAGCTGCGACACGTTGACCATCTGCGATGGCAGAATCGTCTTCGCGCGCAACGCGCCGAAGACGAGGTATGCCGTCATCAGTTTGGTCAGCGAGGCGGGATCGCGACGTTCGTCCGCGTTGGCCCCGGCCAACGTCTGGCCGCTGGTGACGTCGGTCAAGACCCACGCGGCCGCGGCAACGCCTGGCGGCGAAACACCCGGGAGCATCACCAGCGCATCCGCGGCGCGGGCGGAACCCGCGGCGGCGAAGGCCGCGATGACAAGTGCGACTGCAGTTGCGAACAGCGTTGGCATCAAGGACCTTGCAGCAAAGTCCCCGATTATACGGAAGCGCTGCTACCAGGGATTGATCCGCAGCGATCCGACGATCGCGCCCGTCTGGCGATCGACGATCATCGCGAAATCCTCGTTCCGTGCGCGCACGGGCAAATAGCCCAGCGAATCCTCGGCGCGTCCCGCGCCCGCGAGGTAGTCGCGCACGAGCGCGGCCCCGCCAGCGCCCTGGCGCGCGAGTTGCGATAGCGGCTTCGCGCGGCGGCCGGCATCGACCGCCACTTCGCCGTAGGCGTGATACAGGTGCGGCAGGTGCGCGATGTCGGGCCCGCCCACCAAGGAGGATACCGTGAGGTCAGAGCGCTCCTTCGCGTCGGTAGGCAGGTGCGCGCCGACCACGTGCGGGCCGGCCAGCGGCCATGCCGCAAACTCGGGCTTGGCGCGATTGCGCGAGGCGGCGTCAATGCTGTTGGCCGGCACGACCTCGAATCGATCGCCGGTGTAGACCGTGTAGACCGGACGGGCGTCGAACATGACCCACGCGCCGAACAGCAGCGCGCCGAATTGCAATGCCCCAACGGCCGCGAGATCCCACTTCAAGCGCGGCTTGCGCGTATCGAAGATGATCAGCGTGATGAGCGGCCCCAGGATCACGTCGACGCCGATCAGCAGGCGCAGCAGCGTGGCCCCGCCCATCGCGGCGAAGTAGGGCGCCGGGTACCACAAGGCCAGCACCAGCACGAACAATGTCGCGGCGATCAGCACGCTCAGCACAAGATGCAGGCCAGCCGCCTGCCAGCGATTGAGAGAGGTCAGGATCATCGACCCGTAAATGCAAATTCCACGCCAGGTTTGCGCCCGGCCATCAAGTCCGCCAACGCGCGGCCGGACCCGCAGGCCATCGTCCAGCCGAGCGTCCCGTGACCGGTATCGAGGTACAGGTTCGAATAGCGCGTGCCGCCCACCAGCGGCACATTCGACGGTGTGGCCGGGCGCAGGCCCGTCCAGAACTGCGCGCTGTCGCGCTCGCCCGCATCGGGAAAGAGCTCGAAGGTGCGCTTGACCAGCGCCTCGCAGCGCACCAGGTTCAGATCCTTGCTGTAGCCCGACAACTCGGCCGTCCCCGCCACGCGCAGACGGTCGCCCAGCCGCGTGAAGACGATCTTCCACGCCAGGTCGGTCAGTGACACTGTGGGCGCGCCGCGATGATCCGCGATCGCGATCGTGGCCGAATAACCCTTGGCCGGGTAGATGAGGCACGGCACCCCGAGCGGCTTCAACAGGAACGGGCTGTAGCTGCCCAGCGCCATCACGTAGGCATCGGCGTCCATCACCTCCTTGCGGTGCTCCTCGTTCACGCAACGCACGCCGGTCACGCGATCGCCGTCGAAGGTCAGCGACTCCACCGCCATGTTCCAGCGGAATTTCACGCCGCGCGCCTCGCCCATCCGCGCCAGCTCGGTGGTGAAGCGTTGCGCATCGCCGGACTCGTCGCTGCTGGTGAAGATCCCGCCGGCAAGCTTGTCGCGGCACGACGCCAGCGCGGGCTCGATCGCCACGCATTCGTCGACCGTCTTGACGTCGCGGTCGCAGCCGAACTGGCGCATCAGCGCGGCCGCCTCGACGCCATGCGCGAATTCCTTCGGGTCGGTATAGAACGACAGGATGCCGCGCTCGAGATGGTCGTAGGCAATGCCTGTCTGCGCGCGCAATTCCCGCAGGCAATCGCGCGAATAGAGCGCCAGGTTGAGGCACTGGATGGTGTTGTGCCGCGTGCGCGACGGCAGGCATTCGAGCAGGAACTGCAGGCCCCAGCGCCACTGCTGCGGGTCAAGCTTCAGGCGAAACAAGAGCGGCGCGTCTTCCTTGCCCAGCCACTGCAGGATCTTGAGCGGCGCATCCGGGTTGGCCCAAGGCTCGGCATAGGACGCCGAGATCTGGCCACCGTTGGCAAATGACGTCTCGAGGCCTGCGCCGCCATGCCGGTCGAGCACGGTGACCTCATGACCATCCTGCGCGAGATACCACGCCGCGGTGACGCCGACCACGCCGGCTCCAAGCACCAGCACGCGCATCAGGCGGGTTCCTGGTCGGTGGCGGCAACATCCGCCATCGGGATGCAGCTGCAGAAGAGGTGGCGGTCGCCGTACACGTTGTCCACGCGCGCGACCGGCGGCCAGTACTTCCCATTCGCGGCAACACCAGGCGGATACGCTGCGGCGGAACGCGCGTAGCCGCGCGTCCACGCGTCGGAGGTGACCGTCGCTGCCGTGTGCGGCGCGTGCTTCAGCGGATTGTCCGCGCGGTCGGCGCGGCCGTCCTCGATGGCGCGGATCTCCTCGCGGATGCTGATCATCGCCTCGATGAAGCGGTCGAGCTCGAACTTCGACTCCGACTCGGTCGGCTCCACCATCAGCGTGCCCGCCACCGGGAAGCTCATCGTCGGTGCATGGAAGCCGTAGTCGATCAGACGCTTGGCGACGTCCTCGGCCTCCACGCCCGACGCAGCCTTCAGCGGCCGCAGGTCGAGGATGCACTCGTGCGCGACGAGGCCGCCCGGGCCTGAGTACAGCACCGGATAGTGCGGCGCCAACCGGTGCGCGATGTAGTTGGCGGCGAGGATTGCGCTTTCGGTGGCCGCCTTGAGGCCGGTGCCGCCCATCATTTTGATGTACATCCAGGAAATGGGCAGGATCGAGGCGCTGCCATACGGCGCGGCGCTGACGGCGCCGATGCGCTGTGCCGAAGGGACGCCCGCGAGTGCCAAGTGGCCGGGCAGGAACGGCGCGAGATGCGCCTTGACCGCCACCGGCCCGACACCCGGGCCGCCGCCGCCGTGCGGAATGCAGAAGGTCTTGTGCAGGTTGAGATGCGAGACATCGGCGCCGAAGTGGCCGGGTGCGGCAAGGCCGACCATCGCGTTGAGATTGGCGCCATCGACATAGACCTGTCCGCCATGCTCGTGGACGATCGCGCAGATGCGCTTGATCCCTTCCTCGAACACGCCGTGCGTGGATGGATACGTGACCATGATCGCAGCGAGCACGGGCGCATGCGCGCGCGCCTTGGCCTCGAGGTCCGCCATGTCCACGTTGCCGTCGGCATCGCAGGCCACCACGACCACCTGCATGCCGGCCATCTGCGCCGATGCCGGATTGGTGCCATGCGCGGACGCGGGGATGAGGCACACGTTGCGGTGGGCTTCGCCGCGGCTCGCGTGCCAGGCCTCGATCATCAGCAGGCCCGCGTACTCGCCCTGCGATCCGGCGTTGGGTTGGAGCGACACCGCATCGTAGCCGGTGGCTACGCACAGCATCGCTTCGAGTTCCGCGATCATCTGCAGATAGCCGGCCGCCTGGTCCGGGGGCGCGAAGGGATGCAGCGCGCCGAACGCGGGCCACGTCACCGGGATCATCTCGGCGGTGGCGTTGAGCTTCATCGTGCAGGAGCCGAGCGGGATCATCGCGCGGTCGAGCGCCAGATCGCGGTCGGCCAGACGGCGCAGGTAGCGCAGCATCTCCGTTTCGGAGCGATGGCGACGGAACACCGGATGCGTGAGGAATTTCGACTGTCGCACCAGCGCGGCGGGCAACGCGGCATCGGTGGTTGCATCGAGTTCATCGACGGTGAACGGGACCTCACCGCCGTTGAAGATCCGCCAGACGACGGCGATGTCCTCGCGCGTGGTGGTCTCGTCGAGGCTGATGCCGAGCGTCGTGGCGTCGACGTGGCGGAAGTTGACGCCGGCCGCAACCCCTGCGGCGAGTATCGACGCGGTGCGCGCACCGGTGGTGACGACGATCGTGTCGAAGTACGTCGCGGTGGGCACGGTGAAGCCCGCGCGCTCCAGGCCCGCCTTGAGGATGGCGGCCAGCCGATGCACCCGCCGCGCCATGGTGGTGAGCCCCTCGGGACCGTGATACACCGCGTACATGCTGGCGATCACCGCCAGCAACACCTGCGCCGTGCAGATATTGGAGGTCGCCTTCTCGCGCCGGATGTGCTGCTCGCGCGTCTGCAGCGCCAGGCGATAGGCCGGGTTGCCGTCGGCATCGACAGTGACGCCAACGAGGCGCCCGGGCATCGAGCGCTTGTATTCATCGCGCGTGGCGAGATACCCGGCATGGGGGCCGCCGAAACCCATCGGCACGCCGAAGCGCTGCGTGGAACCGACGACCGAATCGGCACCCCACTCACCGGGCGGCACCAGCAGCGTGAGCGCCAGGATGTCCGCCGCGACGATCACCTGCGCACCTTGCGCATGAACGTCGGTCGCCAGCGCGCGATAGTCGCGTACGTCGCCGTTGGCGCCCGGGTACTGCAGCAAGACGGCGAAGGCCCCCGCTGCCGCCGCGTCGCCTGCCGGACCGGTGATCACCTCGATGCCCAGCGGACGCGCCCGCGTGCGCACGACCGCCAGTGTCTGGGGCAACACGTCGTCCGCGACGAAGAAGCGTTTCGATGTGCCCTTGCCGGTGCGCATCGAGAGCGTCATGGCTTCGGCCGCCGCTGTGGCCTCGTCCAGCATCGACGCGTTGGTGATCGCCATGCCGGTGAGATCGCACACCATCGTCTGGAAGTTGACCAGCGCCTCGAGCCGGCCCTGTGCGATCTCCGGCTGGTACGGCGTGTAGGCCGTGTACCACGCCGGATTCTCGAGAATGTTGCGCAGGATGACACCCGGCGTGAACGTGCCGTAGTAGCCCTGGCCGATGAACGAGCGCAGCACGCGGTTCTGCGCCGCCCGTGCCTTCAGTTGCGCCAGCGCCTGCGCCTCGGGCACGGGCCCGGGCAGTGCCAACGGCGCGCTTTCGCGGATCGCGGGGGGGACGATGGCATCCATCAGCGCCGCGCGCGACGGATATCCGAGCGTGGCGAGCATCAACGCCTGCGCGGCCGGCGTGGTGCCGATGTGGCGGGCGATGAATTCGCCGCGATCTTCCAGTGCCGTCAGGCCAAGCGGTCCGGTGTCGTGCTTCGTCATTGGGTGGCTATCCGATGATCTTGGCGTAAGCCGCCGCGTCGAGCATGCCGGCCAGTGCATCCGGTTGCGCCGGTTTGAGCCGGAAGAGCCACGCGCCGTACGCATCCTCGTTCAGTGTTTCGGGCGAGGCGGTCACCGCGTCGTTGACCGCCACCACTTCGCCAGCGATCGGCGCATAGACATCGCTGGCCGCCTTCACCGACTCCACCACGGCGCAGGCTTCGTCGGCCTTCAGCACGCGGCCGACCTTGGGCAACTCGATGAACACGAGGTCACCCAGCGCAGCCTGCGCGTGGTCGGTGATGCCGACCGTCACGCTGCCATCGGCTTCGGCGCGCATCCATTCGTGCGATTCGGCGTATTTCAGTTCGGCGGGAAGATTCATGGCATCGGCTCCGGGTGGGCAACGTCGAATCGGGACAAAGGGAGGGATTTCATTGCGCCAGCGCGCGGCCATTCCGCGCAAACGGCGGCTTCACGACACGGGCGGAAAGCTTGCGGTCGCGCACGGCCACCTGCACGACGTCGCCTTCGGCTACGGCAACGGGCAACCGCGCCAACGCGATCGACTTGCCGAGCGTGGGACTGAACGTGCCGCTGGTGATCTCGCCGTCGCCGTGCGCGGTGTGCACGACCTGGTGCGCGCGCAGCACGCCGCCCGCATCGAGCAGCAGCAGGCCGGTCAGGCGCTGCGCCGGGGAGGCCGCGGCCAGCGCGGCCTTGCCGACGAAATCGCGCGCGCTGGCAAGGTCGACGGTCCAGCCCAGGCCCGACACCAGCGGCGACACCGTCTCGTCCATGTCCTGGCCATACAGATTCATGCCGGCCTCGAGGCGCAACGTGTCGCGCGCACCGAGGCCGCAGGGCGCGACGCCGGCGGCGACCAGCGCATGCCACAGTGCCTCGGCCTGCGTCGCCGGCACCGTCACCTCGAAGCCGTCCTCGCCGGTGTAGCCGGTGCGCGCGATGAAATAGGCGCTGTCTGCCAGCGCGACCTCCGCGCCGAAGAAGGGCTTCAGGTCGCGCGTGGGCGCTTCGCTGCCGGGCACCGCCTGCCAAAGCTTTTCGCGCGCCTGCGGACCCTGCACGGCAATCATTGCAAGATCCTCGCGCGGGGTCAGCCGCAACTGCGGCGCGTGCGTCGCCATCAACGCGCGCAACCACGCGATGTCCTTGTCGGCCGTGCTGGCGTTGACCACGAGCCTGAAGAAGTCTTCGCGCAGGAAGTAGACGATCAGGTCGTCCAGCACGCCACCGTCCGGGCGCAACAGGCACGAGTACAGCGCCTTGCCGGACACCGTGAGCTTGTCGACGTTGTTGGCCAGCGCATGACGCAGGAAATCGCGGGCCCCTTGCCCCTCGAGGTCCACGGCGCGCATGTGCGACACGTCGAACATGCCCGCCCGATTGCGCACGGCGTGATGTTCGTCGATCTGCGACCCGTAGTTGACCGGCATGTCCCAGCCGCCGAAGTCGACCATGCGGGCACCGGCAGCGCGGTGGGTGGCGTAGAGCGGCGTATGTCTCGGCAAGTCAGGCTCCGGAGAAAACGTTTGGCGAAGCACTTCCGTTGCTTCGCCCCGTCTGTCCTTTTACCTGAGAGATTAGGACGGCGACACTGCCTTCGCCGACCGGTGCCCCTTCGGTGGATCGCTGCATGACCGGCCATGGGCCGGGACTTGCGCGACCGCTCTCCAGATTGCGGTTGCCTCTCGTGCGGTCCTTGATGCCTGAGCGGTTTCGGGATTACGCCTTCGGCGGCAGCGACTCCACGGTTGACGCCGTGGTGCCTGCACTCTCCTGCACGAACACCATCATTGTACGGGTGCGGCGGGCCGCGGGTCAAAATCCGCTGCGCACTTGGCACCCCAAAAAGCGAAGGCCGGCGCGGTACGGACCGGCCGGCCTCGTCCGGGCGTGACGCTGTTTACTTCTTGAGCGTCATGATCCAGGTGACCAGTTCCTTGATATCAGCGGGCGGCACCGCGGCATTCGGCGGCATCGGGATCTGGCCCCAGACACCGGTGCTGCCTTCCTTGACCTTCTTGGACAACATGTCGACCGCGTTCTTGTCGCTCTTGTATTTGGCTGCGACGTCGACATAGGCGGGACCGACGACCTTCTTGTCGATCGAATGGCACGCCGAGCACGCGTACTTGCCCATCATCGCTTCGGCCTTAGCCTTGTCGAGTACGGCATGGGCAGCGCCGGAACCCAGCAGGGCAACGCCTGCGGTCATGGCATAGGCCAAGGCCCATGCGGTGGAAGTTGCTGCAGCGGGAACGCGTTTCATCGTGACTCCAGGTGGCAACGCAAAACGGGCGGCATGCCACCGGAAACGCGCGAAGCGCGCCAGCCCATGCCTCTCAGCGCCGCCGATTTTACCGGAAGCCACTGCGACCGGCGAACTAACAACGACACTCCATCAACGCGCCGGCGCCCCGCCCGTTGACGCCAGCACCGAGGTCAACGCGTCGAGCGTGCTGATCGGCGGGAGGCAGGTCATTGCGCGGCAGACGTGCGCCACCACCCCGTCGCGCGGTGGCGGACCCTTGGCCAGTGCCGGCGGCAGGTCGGCCACGCCCGCCACGTTGAACACCAGCGTATCGGCCCGGAGGCGTGATTCGAGCGCCTGTTGCCACGCGCCTGCCGCGGCCGGATCGCCCGCCAGCAGCACCAGCGCCGGCGGCGACTCCAGCAACGCCCCCGCTTCGAGCAATGACGAGTAGCCGCCCGGCGATTCACGGATCGCGCCGGCAAAGACGCCAACCGTACGCCTCGCCGCCTCGACATAGCGCAGGTCGCCGGTCAGATGACCGAAGACGGCCAGCGCCTGCGCGGCCACGCCGTTGCCGGACGGCGTGGCGCTGTCGTGCCCGGGTTTGGTCCGGTGGAAGAGCTTCTCGTGATCATGGCTGGTGAAATAGAACCCGCCGCCGCGCGTGTCCTCGAAGCGCGCGAGCAGCGCATCCGCAATATCGCCGGCCCACCGGAAGTCCGCGACGCGAAAGCGCGTCTGCATCGACTCCAGCAGCGCTGCCAGCACAAACGCATGGTCGTCGAGGTAGGCATCGAGATCGGCGCGCGCATCGCGCCGCGTGGCCAGCAGGCGGCCTTCGCGCCAAGCCGTGGCGCGCAGCGTATCGAGCGCGACCTGGGCGAGATCGGCCCACCGCGGCTCGTCCCGGGCGCGCGCCGCGCGGGCGAGGCCGGCAATCGTCAATGCATTCCACGCCGTCAGGATCTTGTCGTCGCGGGCCGGCCGGATCCGCGTCGAGCGCCGGGCAAACAGCGCGGCGCGCGCGCCGGCCAGGCGCGTGGCCGCATCGGGGCCTTCGATGCCAAGCTCCGCGGCCACCGCCGACAACGGCTGCGTCACGCGCAGGTTCCATGCGCGGCCCTCGAAGTTGGGCGGCTCGTCGAGGCCCCAGTACGGCGCGGCCACCGCCCATTCCTCGGCGCTGATCGCCGCGCGCACCTCGTCGCGCGTCCACACGTAGAACCGGCCCTCCTCGCCTTCGCTGTCGGCGTCGAGGCTCGAATAAAATGCGCCATCGGGCGCGCGCATCTCGCGCACCAGCCAGCCGACGATATCGCGGGTTACGTCCGCCAACCGCGCCTCGCCGGTGACGCGCGCCAGATCGGCGTACAGCGCGAGCAGCGGGCCGTTGTCGTAGAGCATCTTCTCGAAGTGCGGAATGGTCCATTGCGCGTCGACCGAGTAGCGGCAGAAGCCGCCGCCCAGTTGATCGTGAATGCCGCCGTCAGCCATGTGCTGCAGCGTGGTGCGCACGATGTGCAGCGCTTCGTCGTCGGCATGGCGCGCATGGGCCTGCAGGCAGAACGAGAGTTCCGCCGGGTGCGGAAACTTGGGCGCGGTCCCGAAGCCGCCGTTCTCCGCATCGAAGCTGTGCTTCAGACCCGCCAGCGCGGCGGCGGCCGCGGCGGGCGCAAGCACCGCGCCGTCCGCGCTCGGCTCGAGGCTGGCCAGCGCGCGGGACAGGCGATCGTTCTGCTCGGCGAGGCGATCGCCCTGCTCGCGATACGCTGCGGCCACGCGCGGCAGCAGGTCGAGGAAACCGGGCAGGCCATGCCGCCCGGTCTTCGGAAAGTACGTGCCTGCAAAGTACGGCGTGCCGTCAGGCGCGAGGAACATCGTCAACGGCCACCCGCCGGAACGTCGCGTCAGCAGCCCATGCGCCGACTGGTAGATCTGGTCGAGGTCGGGGCGTTCCTCGCGATCGACCTTGATGTTCACGAACGCGTCGTTCATCACGGTCGCCACGCTTTCGTCCTCGAATGATTCGTGCGCCATCACATGGCACCAATGGCACGCCGAATAGCCGATCGACAGCAGGATCGGCTTGTTTTCAACGCGCGCGCGCGTCAGTGCCTCGGGGCCCCACGGATACCAGTCGACGGGATTGTCCGCATGCTGCTGCAGGTACGGACTGGTGGCGCCGGCAAGTCGATTGGGCATGGCGCCATTGTAGGCGCGCCCCTGCGCCGCCTATTCCTCGAATGCCACGCGCTCGAAATCGCCGCCGCGCTGCAGCAGCTTGGTCAGCCGGTACTTGCGCTCGGGGCCGGTATCCATCGACCGCAACAGGCGCCCGGGATTGAAGGTGCGCGGCGGCACGATCAGGGACGCGGGCTCGATGTCGGAGGACCCCAGCATCAGGATCGGCAACGGCAACTCTTCCGCGAACGCGATCGAGATCGGCCGCGCCGCCACCGTGCGCGGCACGCCGGGCCAGAGCGCGATCGAGATTGCGAGTTCGTCGGGCTTGGCGAACGCCACCCGCGTGACATAGCCGAGCCGCGTGCGTTCGTCGTCACGGACGACGACCAGCTGGTCGAGGAACCAGCGATAGCGTGTTGGCTCGCGACGACGGAGCGATGCGTCACGAAACGCGTAGTCCCCGCGCCAGCGCTCCCATGGCCAGTTGCGCTCGGCCTCGTCCTTGTAGCGATCGTAGTCGGTGAGCGCGCCCAGCGTCTGCAGGTGCTGCGCGCCCTGGAACGTGAGGCGCCCCAGCGGATCCTGACGATCGAAAGTACGCCCGCCGATGCGGAAGTACGCCGCCGGGACGCCACCTGCGGTGATCTCGATCTCCGCCGGCACCATGTCGTCGTCGGGCCGCGGCAACGTATACCAGCGTGCATCGAGGTGCGTGAGCAACGCGGCGCTGCCTTCGGCCGAGGTGTCATGGCCGAGCTGCAATTCGGCGGGGCTGGCGCCGGTCGCGAGGCGCTTCAGCCGCCCGCGCACGCTGGTGGCGAGCTTGCCCGGGTACCCGAAGCGCAGCGATGGCACGGCATCCGACGGCGCGGTGGTGGCAAGCCACGCGCCGACCGACGAATCGAGGTCCATCAGCATCACCGGGCCTTCGGTCTCGCGCTGCTGCGGATACGGAAACACCTTGCGCGCCCACTGGCCGAGCCACCGATCCGTCAACTCGATCTGGCGCACCGACAGCGCGCACGGATCGGCCATGCCCAGCAGCAGCGCATGGCAGTACGTCGAATAGCAGGAGATGCCCACCGCGTGCGGCTGCAGGTCGTCCGAGACGGCGGTGACCGCGCAGTCGAGCAATTCCGCCAGCCGGTAATACGCATGCAGTTCCTGCCACAACGAGTCCGGCGGCACGCGCCGCGCAAGACCGTAGACGATCACGAGCTGTTTGCCGACATAGAGCCCGCGCTGCAGCAGCTTGGCCTTGACGCCCTGCAGTTCGACGTCGCCTTCCAGCAGCGGCTTGAGACACGCGGAGTATTGCTCCCACAGCAATTGCCACAGCGCCAGCGCCTGTTCCGCGGCTTCGTTCTCGCGGTCGGACGCGGGTTGCGGCTTGCCGGCATAGCGGCGCGCAAGTTCGGTATGCAGATGCGCGACCTGGTCGCGCATCACTTCGGCGATGGTCGCACGTTCGCGCGGCGTGAAATCGGCGCCGGACAATGCGCGCAGCTGCCCGTGGATGGCTTCGCGGAGCGGCGTGACGCCGGTGACCAGCAGCGACTTGGCCCAGCGCTTGGCGCCCTCGGCATCGGCAAAGGCCAGCGACGGATACGGGTCCGCGGCTGGTGAGGCCACTACGGGGGAGGCGGTGTCCTGCATCAGGAGCTCCTGCCGGGGTAGGCGTGCATCGCGGTGCGTTGAACCTGGCCGGACATCACGTTGCCGATGGTCGCGAATTTCATGGTGTTGACCGCAAGTTGCCGCACCAAGTTATAGCACAAAGCACGCGGGGGCCGACCTTGCGGCCCGACTGCTGGCCCCGGCACGGGAATATTCGCGTTCCCGGGGGTCGATTCCTCCGCTGCCGGCGTCCGCGAGCGCCTAGCCTTGGGCCTTGA
>Ga0163150_10002350_pt1 | contig 29165 bp, 22 predicted proteins | sample OliLakLV19P2IB_FD_148628 | JGI IMG/M metagenome (GOLD analysis project Ga0163150, IMG submission 148628) | Freshwater microbial mat bacterial communities from Lake Vanda, McMurdo Dry Valleys, Antarctica - Oligotrophic Lake LV.19.P2.IB | ecosystem: Environmental > Aquatic > Freshwater > Lake >...
CGTGCTCGAAGCGCGAGCGGCCCGGGCGATCGCCGCCGGCAATTTCTTTCCGCAAACGCAAGACGCCGCCGGCGCGTATTCGCGCAGCGCCGTGAGCGCGTTGAATGCCAACACGTCGTTCATCCAGCAGCGCTTCGCCAACCAGTGGGACATCGGTTTCAACCTGGCGTGGGAGCTCGACTTCTGGGGCCGCTTTCGCCGGGCGATCGAGGCGGCCGACGCCGATCTCGATGCGTCCGTCGAAGACTACGACGACGTGCTCGTAACACTGTTGGGCGACGTGGCCAGCACGTACGTTCGCATTCGCACGATCGAGCGGCAACTGGTCTTAGTGCAGACGAACATCCAACTGCAAAGAGACACGCTCGTCATCGCTGACGCCCGTTTTCGCGGTGGCCAGGTCAGCGAACTGGACGTCGATCAGGCCCGCAGCAACCTGGCGCAAACCGAGGCCCTGGTGCCGCAATTTGAAATTCAGCTCCGACAAGCCAACAACCAATTGTGCATCCTGCTGGGCATTCCGCCCGAGGACCTGGTGCGGACGATTGGCGCCGGCGCGATTCCTGCCGCGCCGCCCGAGGTCGCCGTGGGCGTACCCGCCGATTTGCTCGTCGAACGGCCCGACGTGCGCCGTGCCGAGCGACTCGTTGCCGGCCAAAGCGCGCGGGTGGGCGTGGCCGTGTCGGAGTTGTATCCGCACATCGCGGTCACCGGCACGGTCGGCTTTTCCGCGGCACAGTTCAACGATCTGTTTCAGAACCGCTCGCAGCAAGGCAGCATTGGCCCCTCCTTTCAATGGAACCTGCTTAACTACGGGCGGCTGCTGAACAACATTCGCTTGCACGACGCTCGGCTGGCCGAGCTGATCGTGGCCTACCAAAGCACTGTGCTGCAGGCGAACAAGGAAGTCGAGGATGCCCTGGTCGTGTTCTTGCGGTCGCAGCAACGGGCGCGATCGCTGGCCGTGAGCGTCGACGCCGCGCAACGGGCCGCCAACATCGCAGTCGCCCAATACAAGGCCGGCATCATCGATTTCAATCGCGTAGCCCTGATCGAACAGAATCTGGTGTCGCAACAGGACCTGCTCGCGCAGACGCAAGGGCAAATCGCCGTGGGTCTCGTCGATACGTACCGAGCGCTGGGCGGCGGCTGGCAGATACGTCTCGAGCCGCTGCCCGAGCAGGTGGCCATTCCGTTGCCGGCGGTGGGCCCGCGGCCGGCGCCGCAGCCCGTCGTGCCGGCGCCTGGGGCACCGCAGGCTGAAAATGGGGGCAGGTCCAATAATATGAACGCGAATAGCAGGGTTCACACGGCGGCGAATTATTGGACCAGTCCCCTTTTTCCACGCAATCCCCCGCACGCCGATATCAACGAGGACGTGCGGCCCGAGCGCGGCAGCGAACCAGTAGACTTGTTCAATCTCGATGCCGAGGCGCCGCGAGCTTTGCCCAAGGCGTCTTTCGGCACGCCGTCTCGACTGGCCGAACAAGCAACCCTGCCCGTGAGGTGATCCGTGGGCCGGCGCATGTTGAAGTGGTTCTCGCTTCCAAGCGTGCTTCTCGCGCTGTTGGCTGCGCCAGCCGATGTACTTGCCGGCGACTCAGCGGAAAAAGGGGACAGGTCCAATAATCAGGTTGCCGACTATCGCATCGGCGCGAGCAATGATTATTGCACCAGTCCCCTTTTTCCGTGCCGGGTTGCTCCACGCATTACGTACCCGACTTGCGGTTGCTGCCCGGACGACTATTGTCGCAAGCCGCTGCCGGGTGTCTGTCCCCCCTGCGGCACGACGTGCGACACGTATTGCCGCAAGCCACTGCCCGGCGTGCCGTGTTTGGACAAATCTTGCGAGCCCGACTGTTATCGCGTGAAGCCGTTCCCACCGTGCCCAAGGGTCTGCGAACCGTGGTACACCTGCGGCCCACGGAAGTGTGCTGAGGCGAAGTGAGGAAGTAGGGTGGAGCTACCCGCCTTGCCGTCATTCCCGCGCAGGCGGGAATCCAGTGAACCGCAAGACGGCCCTGCACCACAAGACTTACAACCGCGGCACACACGTCTCCTTCGGTGCCGCCCTTCCCGACTCCCTGGATTCCCGCCTTCGCGGGAATGACGTCAAATTAGTAATGCGCATCCCCTGGCGACGATCCCGCTCGCTTCACCCTCGGAATTTGACGAACGCCTTCGGCCGGTGTGAGCAGATTTGGAATGCGTTCCAGGCACACCACCTTGACGTACTCCGCCCCCAGGAACACGACGGCGCTGGAGTAGTACACCCACAGCATCAGGGCGATGAACGAGCCGATGACGCCGTACGCACCGTACTTGTCGCCGATCACCAGCGCGGCCAGCGTCTGCCGGCCGATCTCCCAGACGATCGCCGCGATCAGCCCGCCGTCGGACGCTTCCTTCCAGCGGACCGGTCCCTTCGAGAGCGTCTTGTAGACCAGCGTGAAGGCCAGGAAGTTGAGCGCCACGCTCAGCACGATCGGCGCAAATCGCCACAGTCCACTGATCTGGGGAATCAGATCGTTGGTCAGCGCGGTCACGGTCGAAAGGGCCATGCCGGAAATGAAATTGCAGATCACCAGCAGGCCCACGCTCAAAAGCATGAGGAAGGCCCGTAAGCGGTGAAAGAGCACATCGCGAATGGCGGCCAGTATGCCCTTGCCTCCCTGGCCCGGTACACGCCAGATACGCTCGAACGACAGCTCCACGTGGTAGAAGATCGTGATCGCGGCAAATAGCAACACGAGCAAGCCCACCGGGCCGCCGATGATTGCTCGCGTGCGAACTTCGGCCAAGATCTGCTCGACTTGCCTGGCCAAGGCAGTCGAAGTCTGGCTGCCAATAAAATCCAGCAAGCGGTGCTGCGCGTCTTGCCCCCAGCCCGAGAATTCCAGAAACAGGCCCATGCCCGCGGTCAGGATCAGCAGCAGCGGAAAAAACGACAGGGCCGCGTAATACGAGACCGACGCGGCCAGCAGGCTGACCTCGTCCTCCTGCCAGCATTTCACGACCGCCTGCCAGCGCGGCCAGTAACGATGGGTAATTCGAGGGAGCATCGTGCGGAATCAGCCACGAAATGTTGCGATGACATCGGCATTGTAGCGCGGGATGTACGATCGGGCGAGATCAGCAGGGTGGACGCGTTACGGGAATGTGGGCATCGTTCCCTGGTCCGTTGTGTTAATGGTGCGCGGGGACTTCGCCGCTTTGAGCTTTTGAATGCCTGCGTCTGTGAATCTCGTGTTGCCAATGGACACGATCCGTAATCGTGGACAGGCCACTAAGTATGGAACGGCGTTGTCGTCAATATCCGTTCCCGCAAGTTGGAGCCAGTCCAAGTTCGGCAGCGAACAAAGATGGGCGAGCCCTGCGGAGGTTATTCGCGTGCTATTGAGACGGATGTCCTTTAGAGTCTTTATCTCTCCCAGGTACTTGAGACCTTCGTCTGTGGTGCGGATGCCACTGAGCCCCACGCTCCATAGTTTCGACAAACGCGCCAAGTGCTTCATGCCGGCGTCGCCAACCTGACAGCCATCCAGTCGTAGTCCTTCGAGTTGCGAGAGATTTCCAATGTCGGCCATCCCCGCGTCAGTGACACGCGTCCCGGCCTCGAAAAGTCTCAATTTCGGACAGGTCACCAGGTTCGCGAGTCCTTCGTCACCGGCTGGTGCCCACGTGAGGCAAACATTTTCGAGTTGCTGCAGGCCGCGCAAGTGGACAAGTCCTGGACCACGAACGCGGCTTCCACGGAGGTAAATGTTCTTCAGGTTCGGCATGTGCCCGAAGCACTCAAACCCGGCGTCGTCGAATGATGTGTTGCTGAATTCGACGAGTTCCAGCTTTTCGAGCGACATGAGGCTTTCGTGTAGCGTCTCGTTGTTGAATGTCGAACGCCGCAGCACCAGGCCGGTTAGTTCGCGATGGACACCGATTGCTGCTACGGCGCGGTCGCTCAGGGTGCAGCCTTCCATCGAAAGTCCGATGAGATGTCGGAATTGCGACAGCCAAGCGCCCTCTTCGTCGCTCAGCGTCGCGCCCGAAAGAGAAACGCCTCTCGGCGAGTTGAAGAAATCGGCGAATCGTTCTCCCAACATATTACGCAGCCATGCGGGTCCGATTGGCCCGTAACTATCAATCGATCCGCCCAGGGCTACAAACTTCTCGATCGCCGTCCGCTCGTCGCGATAACGTTGAACTTCGCGCCCCAACCACGCCAACGGCAGCGCGGCTAGCAACGTCAGCAACAGCAGCGTGCGCAGGCTGAATCGCAACCAACGGCGCTGCTCGCGCGGCTTCGTGTCAGCAGGTTGCGTCGAACTGGACATGGCTCGCCCCGATGCCCCGTCGTTTCGCCTCGTACCACTTTATCATGTTTGTCCGCGAGGACTCATTCCAGTCCCGTAGGGGCGCAACATGTTAGCCCACGGCTCGCGCCGTGGGCTAGCATCTGTCGCCCCACTTGGGCTGCTGACGACGCTGTTCGAACCGCAAGACACCCAATCGTGGCCGAGACATATTGATCCTTCTGACCGTTCACACGAAAATGGAATCGGTTCCAGGAGTTCGCGACCAAGCCACGGTGACCGCCATGCCCGAACAACGCATCCAATCGTTCGAGGAATTCTGGCCCTTCTATGTCCGCGAGCATCGCTTGCGTTCCACGCGGATACTGCACGTGTTGGGCACGACGTTGGGGTTGGTCGTGGCCGTCGCGGCCGTCGCGCTGCAGTTGTGGTGGTGGCTGTTGGCGGCCGTGGTCTGCGGCTATGGGTTCGCCTGGTTCAGCCACTTTGTGATCGAGAAGAACAAGCCCGCCTCGTTCAGCTATCCACTCTGGTCGTTCGCGGCCGACTGGAAGCTGTGGGCCATGACCCTCACCGGCCGAATGGAAGCCGAATCGCAGCGAATCCTGGCCATGCCGGCAAAGTAATCTCTCGGCGAGCGGGGCGGCGTAAGCCCCCTGTTCCGTTGAAGCGGTGGAACGGTCACAATCGGTTGAGAAACAGCCGGCTTACACCGGCCGCTCGCTAAGCCTACCGCCTCAGGTCGCTGGCAAAGCAGCGGCCCAATTCACGGCGTGAAGTGCAGTACCACACCTTGCTTCTTGGCCAGTTTCGTGATCGCGAACTCGAAGTATTGGAACGGATAGCGGGGCTGCTTGAGCGCCCAATCGTAGGCCGAGTTCACCAGCCGGATCGGTAGCTTTCCGTCTTCGACCGCTTGAACCACTTCCGCCACGAAGGCGAACTCGATCGGCCGACGCGCCCGCAGCCCTTTTTCGAGCTGCTCTTTGAGCGTAACCTGCACGGCCGGGCCGCTGGTGATGGGCTTGCCCGTGGCGGCAGTCACCACCGAGGTCGTCCTTGGGATCGTCAGGACCACCAGTATGACCACGGCCGAAGCCAGGCAAACGCGCAGCATTTTGAGAGCCTCCAACGCGATCTCGCCCAGGTGTTGCTTGCGCGCAGCACTAGTGCTGTGTCAAACCTTCGTTTGCGGGTAGCGGAACTCGTGAGAGTTCCGTATTACCCTGACTCTGTCGCGAATATCAGAAGTCTCACGACTTCTGCTACCCAAATTTTGAGCATTGACGCAGCACTAGCACGCATGCGAATTGGGACTTATGGGAAAGGTCGTGGCTTGTACTCAAAACGCCCGTCGGACACAAGGCGGCTTCTCGCGACTTCCCACGGCAAATCGGCTTCCGAGCCGGCTCAGATTTCCCATTTTCCCGCTGCTGGCCGCGACTCGGTGTTGGATGTCTGGACCGGGCGACCTATGATAAGCGTAGGCGGTTGAAGGACGCGCTGGCCTGGGCGAGGCGGCGACGTCAGCCGAACCACCAAATACGGACATGAGCGAGAACCGCATGCCTCGAGTCGTTCACCTTACGCTGGAAGCCCCTCCTGGAAAGTCCCACTCGCTGTTCTGCCGCAATTGCCTGGGGACGTACGCGTTAATCGTCGGCGGAATGTTTGCGATTAGCACGGCGCAAGGTGCTGAACCGCCAGCGGTCACGGAGCCGACGCAAGCAGCCAGTTCGGCGGACCAATTGACGCCGCTTGTCGAAGCCTTGAATTCCGATCATTTCGACGTCCGCAGCCAGGCGGCCGAAGAGCTTGAGCTTCTGGTCCAGAAACCCAACATGCAAGCGGTTCTGGCTGCGCAGTTCGAGAAGCTTCGGCTGCGGGCCGAAATGCCATTCGAGGTCCGAGCCATTGTCGAATCGCTTCTAGAGCGGTTGCCACGCGAAAACCAGCAGCGGCCGCCGGATTCGATCGCCACCGCCGCGGAGCTCGATCAACTGGTCGCACAGGCCGACGCGCCCTCCTACTCACTGCGATTGGGCGCGGTCGCACGACTGGACTGGCTGGCCGACAATCCAAAGAACGCCTGGCAAATCGCCGCGCGGTTGAAGCATCGCCTGGCCGATCGGGCCGTCTCGCCCGAAACCCGCAAGCGATTGATTGGCATTTGCGAAAAGGCCCGCGGCGCATGGCTGGCGACCGATCCTGCGTCGTGGCCGGCCCCCACGGTTAGCGACGAGCAACTTGCTCGCTGGGCGGGCGACCTGGCATTGCCCCGAGCGAACGAGTCCGCCGCGCTGGCCGCCCGGCAGGAACTGCTCGATTTGCTCGCGCACGATGGACAAGTCGCACGTGTCCGGGCGGCCCTAGAGAAAAAGCAAGCCGAGGGTTTCGTCGATAGCTTCGCCGCCGAGCGCGTCCAAGAGTTGCTCGAATGGACCAAGCCGGCGCTGGTTGCTGAGATCTGGTCCAATCATCAGCTCGATACGTTGCAATACCTGCTCGTCGACGTTCCTCAACACCCCGAGACGGCGCCTCGCGCCACGCACTTCGACCGCATCGACGATCGCACGGCGCATTGCGTTAGTGGCAACTCGTTGGCGTCGGGCGATTATCCCGTCGACGTGGGGCTGCCGCCGACGCATTCAGACGTAGCCGTACGGCGCGAGGGAGTGTTGTTCCATCTGGTGAATCTACCGACGCCCAGACGTCGACTGCTGTTCGAGTTTCAGCACCAACGGATTGACGAAGCCAAGCGGCTGACGGAGTTGAGCGAAAAGACGACCGCCTGGATGCTAGCGCAAAAGCGCCCGCTCACCGAGCGCGAAGTCGCGCTGCTGGTGCAGTTGGACGCGAGCGTGATGTCTCGCTTCGTAGGGCCGTATCTGCGGACGGTCGACGATGTACCATGTCCCGAAGGGACCGAAGACGATCTGCCGCTGCACTTGGGCGGTCGCACGAGTCGCCACGCGATGCTCTGCTACCTGCTGGCCGCGGTCGGCACGCGCGAAGCCGGTCCTGGCCTGGTCGAGGCGATTGCGAAACGGCGGTTTCTGCCACCTTCGCCCGACGCGCCGTATCAACTTTCCTGGATCGCAGCGCTGTCGATTGCCCGCCGCGACCCCTGGGCTGATTGCGATACGTGGTTGGCCAGCCAAATTGAACGGACTGATCCGCTGGTGACGATTGGCCCTGAATCGGCCGAACTTGGCGCAACGGCCGCCGCACTGCTCCTTTCCCGAAACAGTGGGCAGCCGGCGGAGTTTGGCTTGGAGGAGGTCAACAACGACCAGATGCTGGAACTGGGCTGCCAGGGATACCGCTTCAGTGTTCCCGAGAAGCGGGCCGACGTGCTGCGGTGGTGGGGTGAGCGCAAAGCCCGGCTGGCGCAACGCGACCCGGCGTGACTGAAGTTTGGCTTTAAGTCCGTCAGATGGGCGTTTCTGTGGATGCAATTCTGTACTTCACCTGGCCGCCAATTCTCGCCGGACTAGGCCTGATCATATGGAAATTGGCGTATGTTGGCCGGCGTCCGCTGAGTCCGGGCGTGAAAGTAATTGTCGTTGTCATCATCGCTTGGGCCTGCCTACCCATTCTGGCGTGCATCAGCCTTTACGCACTTGCCGCGATGGGCGGACATCCGCGTCCTTGGGGCATTGAGTGAGAGACGTCGCTGCCCGCTCACCTCGGGCGTATTCCGCTGCGCCGCTAACAAATTCTGCCCAAACGGTTTACGTCGCACGCCATAGGCTTCGGCGGCCTCACCTCGGCTGGCCCAGAAAAGTTGACATTGGCCGGCAAGTGGCACTATACTGCGGGCGGTTCGGCGCGTGTCTTCGCTCGATCCTGCGCACACGTCGAGCGCCCCGCCCAAGATCCACCCCCCGGCGCGATTCCCTCACACCCGTCGCCTCAAAAAACAATCGAGGAACCGATCATGTTGGTGATCCCCGGACGTTCTGGCAAAGACACTTGCGATGGAGTGACGCGCCGCGAGCTGTTGCGCGTGGGCGGCTCGGCCATGCTCGGGCTGTCGCTGGCTGAAGTTCTGCAGTTGCAAAAAGCCAGCGCCGCTGAAGGCGTGGGCGGAGGCCCCGGCTGGGGTAAGGCCAAGAGCGTCATTATGATCTTCTTGCAGGGTGGGCCGAGCCATCTCGATCTGTGGGATCCCAAGCCCAACGTCCCCGACAACGTCAAGAGCGTCTTCAAGCCCATCGACACCAAGTTGCCGGGCGTCCAATTCACCGAGTTGCTGCCGAAGCTGGCACAGGTGAACGACAAGATGACGATGATCCGCTCGGTGAGCTACACGCCCAACGGGCTGTTCAATCACACGGCGGCCATCTACCAGATGCTCACCGGGTACACGACTGATCGCGTCAGTGCTTCGGGACAACTGGAGCCCCCCAGCCCCAAGGACTTCCCCAACTTCGGTTCAAATATCGTGCGGCTCAAACCGACGACGGTGCCCATGCTGCCGTTCGTGATGATGCCGCGGCCGTTGCAAGAGAGCAACGTGGTGGGCAAGGCGGGCACGGCCGGCTTTTTGGGTCGGGCCTACGATCCTTACTATCTGTATCCGGCCGGCGACGACATGGACATGGCCAAGATGTCGAAGATCAAGGTTGACGACTTGCAAATGCGGCCCGAAGTATCGAGCGCCCGGTTAGAACGCCGCGCCAAGCTGCGCGACACGATCGTCAGCGGCATGCCTGCGATCGAACGCGCCACCGCCCGCTACGACTTGGACGAATACTACGACAAGGCGTTGAACCTGATCAGCTCCGGCCGCGCGCGAGACGCCTTTGACCTGGGCAAGGAAACCGAAGCGACCCGCGAAAGCTACGGCAAGAATACTTTCGGGCAAAGCCTGCTTCTGGCGCGACGGCTAGTCGAGGCCGGCACGCGCGTCGTCGAAGTCAATTGGCCCAAGGTTGCCAATTCCGACAATCACTCGTTCGACGTCCACACGGACCTGTCGAAGCGGATGAAGACCCAGAGCGCGCCGATGCTCGACGCCGGACTGTCGGCCCTGATTGCCGATCTGGACCAGCGCGGGATCTTGAACGATACGCTGGTCGTTGCCATCGGTGAATTCGGACGCAGCCCCAAACGCGGCGTCAGCACTTCCGGCAACAGCAATACCGACGACGGTCGCGATCACTGGCCCTACTGCTACACCTGCTGCCTGGCGGGCGCCGGCATCAAGCGGGGCTTCGTCTACGGCAAGTCCGACGCCACCGGCTCCGGACCGCTGGAGAACCCCGTACATCCCTGCGACCTATTGGCGCTGATCTACCACTCGGTGGGCATCGACCCCAACACGATCGTGTACAACCACTTGAATCAGCCTCGCGAGCTGGTCAAGGGGAACGTCGTGACGGGCATCCTGGCATAGCCCCCGGGATCCCGCGTCCGAAGCATACAAAATCTTACCCAAGCCCACGGGTCACACCCCGTGGGCTTTTTTTCGTACTATTGCAAGCGGCTCGTACTCGCCCCAAAATAGAGCCTGCTCCAACCGGTTCAATCGCCAACTCCATCGCCCGAGGTAACCCATGCCAAGAACTTCGAGCCTTCCAATCTGCTACTGCCCGGCAGTTCTCGCCGCCCTTTTGATCGGCACGATCTTTACCGACGCGGGCCAGGCCGTCGCCGACGACAAGCCGCTGCCGACCTTCACCGACCCGGCCAAGGCCGGCCCTGACTATGCCGTGCAAGGCGAGTACGCGGGCGAGTTGATGGCGGGCGACAAGAAGATGAAATTTGGCGTGCAAGTCGTCGCGCTGGGCGATGGCAAGTTTCACGCGGTCGCGTTTCCGGGCGGCCTGCCGGGCGACGGCTGGGATAAGTCCGCCGAAAAGGAGGAGTACGACGCCCAGTTGAAAGACGGCGTCGTCGTGCTTCAAGGCAAGCACGGCATGGGCAAGCTCAAGGACGGCGTTATCACGGTCTCGCATGCCGACGGCAAGACGCTCGGAGAATTGAAACGAGTCGATCGCACCAGCCCCACGCTGGGCGCGAAGCCGCCTGCCGGCGCCGTGGTTCTCTTCGACGGTTCGACGGCCGAGCACTTCAACGGCGGCAAGTTGACCGACGACAAGCTGCTGGTGCCCGGCGGCACGACCAAGCAGGGCGCGAACAACTTCACGCTCCACGTCGAATTCCGTACGCCGTTCATGCCCACCGCGCGGGGCCAGGCCCGTGCCAACAGCGGCGTTTACCTGCAAAACCGCTATGAGCTGCAAGTGCTCGATTCGTTCGGCCTCGAAGGCAAGGACAACGAGTGCGGCGGCTTCTATTCCGTGCAATCGCCCAAGGTGAACATGTGCTTGCCGCCGTTGGCGTGGCAAACCTACGACGTGGATTTCACCGCGGCCCACTTTGACTCCGGCGGCAAGAAGAACAAAAACGCCGTGGTTTCGATCCGTCACAACGGCGTGCCGATCTACGAGAATTTCGAGCTGCCCGGCGTCACGCCCGGCGGCGAGGGCAAAGAAACGCCAGCCCCCGGCCCGCTGGCGCTGCAGTTCCACGGCAACCCGGTGCACTACCGAAATATCTGGATCGTGGAGAAGAAGTAGGGGCCGCCGACGTCCCTCACCTTCGTAGGGAAAATGTCGGGTGACGGTCAACGGTGGTGTCTGGAACCGTTGACCGCAGAAGTCGAACCATCACATCAAGCACCAAGGGTCAACGGTTCCTGACACCTTCCGACGCGCCAAAAAAAGTTGCCGATCGTCCTTCCGTGAGTAGCATTCAACCACGATGCCCACTCCCAAGAAATCATCCATCCCCACGGCAGCCGCCCAGCGCGAAGCGTATCTCGCCGAAGTGCGCCGGCAGATCGCCGCCGGCACGTACGAAACTCACGAGCGCTTGGAAGCCGCCGTCGACGCCCTGCTAGATGAACTGACCGGCGACCCGCCGCGACCGGCGCCACGTCCGAAATGATCGTCGCATGCGCTCGTAGCGACCGCATTCATGCGGTCCGGGTGCTGGTGAATAAGCGTGGCGGCGCCCAAGGACATAAGGCGCAGCGCGAACCGGAGATTTCCGGACCCGATAAATCGGGTCACTACGAGCGCAAGCAGACCCGCTGGACTTGAATAATTCTCCGCCGGCTTCTCCACTTCGACCGATCGTGGGGTACAATTACAAAGCCGGGTTGCAGAAGTCGGCCTGGCGGAAACGGCGACGGACCGAGTAAAATCGGCCCGCTTTCGCCGTAGCCGCCGGTCGGTTTGTGCCGATGAATCTGGCGTCGGCCGGGTGCGTTTGCCTATAATCGCTTCGGGACGACTGATTCGTCGCACAGACCACTTGAGCCATACCTCTCGCTGAGCATTCCGTCGGAGGTGCCAAAAACTTAGCGAGGGTCGGGATCAACCCTACGGCTCGTGCCTAGCACAGCCCGATCCCCACTCTTCTCGCAGCGACTCCACCGTCGCAAACTCACGAGAGGTTGGATTTATCGTACGGGCCGCGGCCTCTCCAACGCATTGGGGCCGCGGCCCGTTTCCTTTTGAAGTGCATACCAGCCCGACGCGCCAGCAAGGGAGTTGATCGGGGGTATTTCCTCGCTGGCGCGTCGGGCTAGTATTCGCCACGGTTGTCACTACGACTGGGCGATGACCTTCTCCGGCCGGCTCGTCGCATGCGTACCAAAGTTGGCGGCAATCTTCGGATGGCTGCGGACGAAGGCGACCATCGCTGGCAAGTACTCGTCGGGCTGGGGGCAGCGGATGCCGCTGCCCGCGAGTGCCCAATCCAGGTTCGTCGTGTCGTAGGTCACCTCGTGCTGCATGTACGAGTACACCGCGGGCGGGATCTGCAGCATGGCGGCCAGCCCGGGCACAAATCTCATCGACGCGCTCCCCAGCCAGGCCGGATAGCTCAGCACGGGTGGCCGCAGGCCCACGAGCGCGAATAGCCGCTCGGTCAGTTCGCCCATCGAGAGCGAAGGATTCTGCAACACGTGATACGCACGGCCTGCCGCGTCGGCGCGAGTGGCCAGATATTCGGTCACGTCGCAAATGAAGTCCACGGGCACCATGTACAACCGCGGCTTGCCCCCGCGCGACCACAGCCAGCGGGCCCAGCCCAGCCGGCCCTTGCGTTCCAAATCCACGAGTGCCCGGATGACGAAGTATGGCCCGTCGTACTTGTTGATCTCGCCGGTGTGCGAGTCGCCCACGACGACGCCCGGCCGAATGATCACCGTGGGAATCTTGTCCCAGCGGCGCTGCACGGCCATCTCCGCTTCCCATTTCGTCTGCTCATAAAAGTTCTTCCAGGCTCGCGATTCTTGCAGCTCATCCTCGCGGCACACGCCGCCGCGCGTGCCGGAGACGTAGGCCGTGGAGAAGTACACCAGCCGCTCGAGCTTCGGCAGCGTCTGGCACAGGTCCAGCACGTGCTCGGTGCCCGTCACGTTGACTAACCGCGAAATGGCCTGCGGCGTGGCCAGGTCGTAGATCGCGGCCAGGTGGTAGACGGTGTCGACCTCGGTGGCCAATCGCGCTCGCGTGGCAGCGTCGAGCGCCAGATTCTCACGGGTAATATCGCCCACAATGATTTCCGTCCGCTCGCGTACGGTCTGTCGCGAGTGACTGGCGACGAGCGCGTCGAGCGCCGCTTCGGCTGCTGGCTTCATCTGCGGCAGCACGAGCAAGCGAACCGTGGTCCGCGGCTCGGCCAGCATCCGCGCAAGCAACTGCCCCGCGATGAAACCTGGGTAACCCGTGAGCAGAATCGTGCGGGACAATTGCGCGTTCCGAATCGTTAATCGTAGGGTCCGCTTCAGCGGACGCGGATTGCAACAACGACACGCTCATTCCGTTAGCCGCTCCGCTTGCGGGGCGCTCCGCCGATGCAGTTCGTGTTGCAACGACCCGAATGGACTCGGCGAGGGCGTGGGACGGCGGAGCGCCCCGCGAGCGGGGCGGCTAACGGTTCCTATTTCAAATACTTATCGAACCAATCGGCCAGCTTCGGCATATCCGTCAAAAGATTCCAGCCGTGGCCCGCCCCCTTTTTCACGTCCAGCTCGGCGGGCACGCCCGCCTCTTTCATTTTGGCCACGATGATCTCGGCCTGTTGGATGGGCACGAGCTGGTCGGCGTCGCCGTGGATGATCAACGTCGGTGGGTCGTCTTTGGTCACGTGCGTGATGGGCGAAATCTGGCGGCCGATCTCCTGCCGCTTCGTCTCGTCGGTCAACAACTCAAAGTGGTTGGTGTCCTTCTGATACTCCTGAAAGTCGAACGGGGCGCGAAAGTTCTTCAGCACGCCGTTGCCCAGCGCAACCTCGCCCGGTTTTCCGTAGTTCAGGAAGTCAGTCGGCGGAAAGAAACAAGCCACGGCCTGCACGCGGCTGCTCTCGCGATCCACGGGATCCTTGGCCTGCGGGTCCCCCTCTTTGCCGGCCATGCCTTGCATCAGCGAAAGGTGCCCACCGGCCGACCCACCCATGATGCCGATCCGCTGCGGGTCAAGGCCGTAATCCTTGGCGTGGTAGCGGATGTAACGCACCGAGCGGTGCATGTCTTCGAGAACCTCGGGAATGGTGAACTTTGGTTGGCTGCCATGCACCACCGCGAACACCGTGTACCCGCGGTTGAGGAAGTCCTTGATGAAGCCGGTGTTGATCGCCTCGTGAGCACTGAACCAACCGCCGCTGACGGCAAAGATGACGGCCGCGCCATTGGGCTTCTCGGGCTTGAAGACGTCCATCGTCAGCGCCGTGCCGAACTTGCGGCCGTAAATCACGTCTTCCGTGCGGGTAACCTTCTGTTGCTCTGGCGCAGCGGCTTGTGCGCTGTCGGACTTCGCGGTGGTCTTGGGTTCGTCGGCAGCACGGGCAGCGATCGGCGACATCATTGACCCGACGCAAAGCAAGTGGAGAGCGAGTGTCCGCAGGGCGTGACGTGACAAAGAAGAGATTGGTTGCATGGTGTCCTCGTGGGGGCGTGTGTCATGGGGCGGTGTCGATTGGCCCTCGCGCTGATCGGTAGGTCCCGACCGCCGGGCGGGACCTTGGCGCACTCGTACAGTAAGCGCCGATTGTATGCTGCCGGTCACGACGAGTACAAATTGCATCTGCTGCCGCCAAAAACCGATCCCCGTGCCGCCCGCCCTATCGCCCTATTTCTTTACCGTCACCAACTCATCCGTCGGAAACGTCGTCACGACCAAGTCCTTGTAGTGGATCTCCTGCGGCACTTTGTTGGCGTGCAATTGCAGGCCGATGGGCCCCTCGTACAAGGCCTTGGGCGAGGGATCGCGCCAATCGAGCACGTCGGCGCCGTTGATCGCCATGCGGATACGATTTCCCCGGGCTACGATCTCCAGCTCGTTCCACTCGTGGTCCTGGCCTGCTTTCTTGGCCCGCCCATCGTCTTTGTACAGCCACGATCGGCCGTACACGTCGTACAGGCCCCAATCGTAGGGAAACATTAGTAGGTGCCCGGCGAAGGTGTATTTGTCTCCGCGCTCGGGCGCGACGCGACCCCAAAAGACGACGCCCGAGTGGATCTTGTCCTTGATCAGCTTGACCGTGGCCAGCAGGCGAAAGTCGGTGAACGATCGCTCGGTCAGCAGGTAGGTGCTGACTTTGACGGGCTTACTGTTGCTGCCAATGATTTCGCCGTCTCGAACCGTCCAGTACTTTTCGTGGCCCATCCAACCGGTGAGGTCTTTGCCATTGAACAGCCGAATGGTCTCACTCTTTCCCTGGCGCGGCGGCAAAACAAAGTCACTCACGACCTCGTCTGGCACGGCGACCACCTGCTTGCCGTCCGCCGGAGCCGTCGGCTTTTTCGCATCGGGTTTTGGCGTTTCCTGGGCAACGCCGGTCGACGCGATAATGACCGTAAGCGCAATTCCGATGATCTTGCGCGCAGCCGGCAACCAACACTTGAGTAGGCGATGCATATAAACTCCGATTATTGCTGCACTAAGAATATCGCTAGTCGATGGCCCACCGCTACAATAACCGACGCAGCGCCCAGATGCACGCGTTGCCGAGCTCAGATGAACGACTCTATAGCAGTCCTAAGAACCTCTAACTTTTTTACTACCAGGACGTCATTCCCGCGCAGGCGGGAATCCAGGGGCTCGATGAGGGGGGTGGCAGAGGAGACTCGTGTAGGGCGGTTATAACACTTGTGGTGCAGGACCGACTTGTGGTGCAGTGGATTCCCGCCTGCGCGGGAATGACGTGGTGTTGGGGAGGTCGAGTTAGCGGTTCTATGCGTGCTCCAGGCTTTTGCGGGAAGCACGTCCTTTTGTGCGTGTTTGGACTGCGCCCATTCCATTCCAAAATCGAACCATCCATTCTTAAACCCCACACGGGCTGATCGTCACATGGAGAATTTGCAAGGCTATGAGTTGCTGGGCCACCGTGGGCGGGGGCTCGTGGGCCGTTTGCCCGCCGAACGCCTGGTCGACATCTGGCGTCGCTCGTCGTCCAAGGTCGTCAAGTACGGCTTTCGGTTGGAGCTGGCCGATCTGGAGCCGCCGCGGACAGGCATCTTCGACGGCCTGCGGATGGTCATCGACCCCGACGTGGATTTCGAGATGCAGTGCTTCGTGCTGTTGCACCTGTTTGGACACTCGGTGCAATGGGTCGCCCCCTCGCTCGAAACGGGCCTGGTCGCGTTGCAGCATACCGCAGACAAGAGTCGCTTCATGCGCGTACTGCACGACTACGAGCATCAGGCCGGGCAGTTTGGCTTGCAGCTCTTGCACGAGGCAGGAGTCCGCGACCTCGACGCGTGGTACAGCGATTTCGTGGCCACCGACTGGCGGTACGTCGAGCGGTACTATGAAACCGACCAGATCCCGCCCTGGGAAGAATGCCTGTGTTCGGCAGCGGAACAAATTCGCCCGCTGCCGATCCCGCCGCTGACCCACCGGCAAGTCGAGGTGCGGTACGCGTTTTAGCTTGCCGAGCCCGACGGCGAATGCGACGATGCACGTATCGCCCGTGAACCGCCCCGCTCGCGGGGCGCTCCGCCGTGCTGGGGCGTCACCCGTCGTATTGGAATCGTCGCAACGCGAACTGCCGCGACGAAGCGCCTCGCGAGCGAGGCGGCTAACCTGACGACTGTCCTTGCACGTTGCCTCTCAGTTCATCCTCATGCCCGACCAACTTGGCCTACTCTCAGTTGCCGACGAAGCCAGCCTGTTCTGGTTTCTGCGGCGGCGCATCGGCATAAATTTGCTGTGGCAGACCGTCCAGAGGTCGCGGCTGCGGCTGCTGTTGGCCAGCTCGTTGACTTTGTGTCTTTGGATCGGGTTGTTCGTGCTGTTCTACATGGGCTTCGAGTTTCTCGCGGGCGCGATCCCCGAGCCCTCGACGCACGACGAGACGGTCCGCGCCGTTTATAGCGTTTTCTTCGCTTCGCTGACCGTCATGCTCGTGATCTCCACGGGCATTATTCTCTACGGCGGGCTCTATCGCTCGTCCGAGGTGCGTTTTCTGCTCACCACGCCGGCTCGTGTCGAGCGGATTTTTCTGCACAAGTTTCAGGAAGGGATGCTCTTCGCAAGTTGGGGGTTCCTGCTCTTGGGCAGTCCCATGATGGTGGCCTACGGCGTCGTGGCCAAAGCCAGTTGGTATTACTACGCGATTCTCATTCCCTTCATGGGCGCGTTTGTGTACATCCCGGGCAGCCTGGGCGCGATTCTCTGTCTGCTGTTGATGCGCTACCTGCCGGCCAATCGCGTGCGGCTGCTCACCGGCTTGGGAATCGTCGTGTCGGTCGCCGCGCTGTATATGGCTTGGTCCTTGGTGACGCATCCCAAGAGCGACTTGCTCACGCCCAGTTGGTTCCTCGAGATGCTATCGCGGCTGCGCACGAGCGAAACCCGCTTGCTTCCCAGTTGGTGGCTCAGCTCCGGCCTGCTCAAGCGGCCCGTAGCGGCGTGGGCAGCGACGGGCGGCAACGCGCGCTGTTCGAGAGCGTACTATTTTTGATGGTCACCATCGCCAACGCGCTGGCGCTGCACCAACTGGCGCTGTTCACCGCGGGCCGCACATTCCGCGCCAGCTATGCCGCGCTGGCAGGCGAGCGCTCACCACAACGCAAAATTCGCTCGGCATGGATCGATCGGACGCTGATGTCCGCGCCCTTTCCACTTTCGACGCGGATGCGGCTGCTGATGGTCAAGGACCTCAGGCTGTTCCGCCGCGACCCGGTGCAATGGTCGCAGTTCCTGATCTTCTTTGGTCTCTTGGCGCTGTACTTTCTCAACACGCGGCAATTGAGCTACGACGTGAACTACGCGGCCTGGGTGAACATGATCAGCTTTCTGAATCTGGCCGTCGTGGGGCTCATTTTGTCGACGTTTACCACGCGGTTCATCTTTCCCATGATCAGCCTCGAAGGGCGACGGTTTTGGATTCTGGGCCGGCTGCCCGTCGAACGATCGACGATTCTGTGGAGCAAGTTTCTCTTCGCCTCGCTGGGCTCGCTGATTCCCTGTGCGGCGCTCGTGCTATTGAGCGACCTGATGTTGCGAGTTTCGTTTCTTGTCGTCAGCGTGCATTTGCTAGCCTGCGTGCTGTTGTGCAGTGGGTTGTCGGGCATTGCCGTGGGGTTGGGAGCGAAAATGCCGAACCTGCGCGACGAATCTCCGGCCCGCATCGCGGCCGGCTTCGGCGGTACGCTCAACCTGGTGCTCAGCGCCGCGTACATAGTCGTCCTCGTCGTGCTCACGACGGTTCCCTGCTACTTCTATTTGCTCGCCACGACCTCGGGCAGCACGACGGTGTCTCTCGATCCCAAGCGGCAATTGCTGTGGTTGCTGTCCGGCATCGGCGGCAGCATCACCCTGGGCATCGCGGCCACCGTTATCCCACTAAAAATGGGGATCAAGGCATTTCGGGAAATGGAGTATTGAGGGCCTGAAGGTCATTGTGCGTCTGGGTGGCAGAACATCTGGGTGGCACGCCCTGAGGAACGAAGGGCGTGGTGGATCCGGCGCAGGCGCTCCACGCCCTTCGCTGCGCTCAGGGCGTGCCACCCATTGAATCTCAGCCGTTAATCCCACCTACCATCAACGGTTAGCTCCCCAGGCCGTTTGGCTCCCTTTTCGGCCGCGGGCGTGCCCCCTATATTGGCGTGTACGCTGCAGCGGAGCGCCAGGGTCAAATCGAAGAAATGCCTCACCCGCGTTCCACGCGATTCAACAGAGAACGAGATTCGAGCCAACCATGGACCCAGGGCAAAAGATCCGCGTCGGCGCGGTCAATTATCTCAATACCAAGCCGCTGATCTATCAGCTCGAACAACTGGCGCCGCGGGCCCAGATTGTGCTCGACCTGCCCAGCCGGTTGGCCGATGCGCTCTCGGTCGGCGACCTCGATGTGGCGTTGATCCCGTCAATCGAGTTCTGCCAAGATCCCAACTACACGATCGTTTCCGATGCTTGCATCGGTTGCCGTGGCCCAGTAATGAGCGTCAAGCTCTTTTGCCGCGTGCCGCCCGAGCAGATCCGCTCGCTGGCCCTGGATGAGGGCTCACGCACCAGCGCCGTGCTGGCCCAGGTGCTGCTCCACGAGCGGTACGGCCTGCGTCCTCGGTTGGAGTTGCTGCCCGCCGGCTGCTCGCTCGAGGATACTACGGCCGACGCCGTACTGTTGATTGGCGATCGGGCGATCCACTCGCCGCGCGGCCCCTTCGCGGCGGTGTGGGACCTGGGCGACGAGTGGAGTCGCTGGTCGAAGCTGCCCTTTGTCTTCGCTATGTGGGTCGCCCGCGGCGGCGTGAACCTGGCGGGCGTCGACGTGGCCTTGTCCGAAGCCCGCGACCGCGGATTGCGGCATCTGGAGGAAATCGCCGACGCCGAAGCCGCGCCGCTGGGACTCTCGCGGCCGCAATGCCTCGGTTACCTGCGCGACAACTTGCACTTCACGCTTGGCCCGCAGGAACTCTGTGGGCTGGAGCGCTATTACCAATTGGCGGCCAGGCTTGGGCTTGCGCCGCCGGGAGTCGAACTTGATTTCTACCACTGCAATAGCGCTTGACGCGACGCTGGCCAAGGCCGTCGCCGGCGAGCGGCTCTCGCCCGACGAGGGGCTGCAACTGCTCGATTCGCACGACCTGACGGCGCTGGGTCGCGCGGCCGACGCCGTCACGCGCCGGCTGCATCCCGAGTCGTATCGCACGTACAACATCGATCGCAACATCAACTACACCAACGTCTGCTCGGCCGTCTGCGATTTCTGCGCGTTCTACCGTAAGCCCAAGAGTCCCGAAGGCTACGTGCTGGAGCGAGACGTGCTCTTGCAGAAGATCCAGGAGACGGTCGACCTGGGGGGCGACCAGATCCTGATGCAGGGAGGCATGAACCCCGATCTGAAAATCGAGTGGTACGAAGAGTTGCTCGCGGACATCAAAAGTCATTTCCCCCAAGTCAATATCCACGGCTTCAGCCCGCCCGAAATTCACGCGCTCACAAAGGTCGCGAAGCTGCCGCTGCGCACCGTGCTCGAGCGACTGAAAGCGGCGGGTTTGGGCAGCTTGCCCGGTGGCGGCGCAGAGATTCTCGTCGATCGCGTTCGTGCCGCCATGACGCGCGGCAAAGTGATGACCGACGATTGGCTCAACGTCTGCCGCGTGTGGCACGAGATGGGAGGCCGCGGGTCGGCGACCATGATGTTCGGCCACCTCGAAACCTTGCCCGAGCGGATCGAACACCTGGAACGGTTGCGGCAATTGCAGGATGAAACGGGCGGATTTACCGCCTTTATCTGTTGGACCTTTCAACCCGATCATACCGACATGGCCCACATTTCGCGGGCCGGCTCGTTCGACTATTTAAAGACGCAGGCTGTCGCGCGATTGTACCTCGACAACATCCCCAACATTCAATCGAGCTGGGTCACACAGGGGCTGAAAATCGGTCAGATTGCCCTGTGTTATGGGGCCAACGACATGGGCAGCCTGATGATCGAGGAGAACGTGGTAGCCTCGGCCGGCACGGTCCACTATCTCACGCTCGAGCAAATCCGCGGCGCAATCGCCGAATTAGGCTACGTCCCCCGGCAGCGCAACGTGTTCTACGAGTTGATCGACTCGCCTCCAGAATTGGCCCCGGTATGGTAGGCTGTATTACCGAGGCTGCGCGACCCGTTCTGTGTGGCTTTCGGGTGGCACGTCCCTGAGCGCAGCGAAGGGCGTGATAGCGTGCCCTGGCACCTCCGCGCAGGCGATTTCCCTCGTCGCCAAGTCGATACACTCCCCATGATTCACGTCCGCGATCTGGTGAAGCAGTACGCCGACCTGCGGCGCGGCAAGTTCGTGGCGCTGGGAGGAATCTCGTTCGACGCCTACGAGGGCGAGATCTTTGGCCTGTTGGGGCCCAACGGCGCCGGAAAAACGACGGCCCTGCGCATCCTGAGCACCGTGCTGCGGCCCACCAGCGGCTCAGTGACCGTCAACAATTGCGACGTCGTCACGCAACCTTCGCAGGTCCGCCGCCAAATTGGTTTCATGTCGGCCAACACGGGCGTGTACGACCGCATGACGGCCTGGGAGATGGTCGAATACTTCGGCCGCTTGAACGGACTGGAGGACGACGTCCTGCACGCGCGGATGGAAGACCTTTTCACCCGCTTGCAGATGAACGACATCCGCGACCTGATGGGCGCCAAGATGTCGACCGGCATGAAGCAAAAGGTATCGATCGCCCGCGCGCTAGTACACGACCCACCGGTGTTGATCTTCGACGAAGCGACGGCGGGGTTGGATGTGCTCGTGGCCCGCGCGTTGTTGGAAGCCGTCGCCCAGTTGCGCACGCACGGCAAGTGCATCGTCTTCTCCACGCACATCATGCGCGAGGCGGAGAAGCTGTGCGATCGCATCGCGATCGTACACCGCGGACACATCCTGGCCAGCGGCACGCTCGAAGAACTTCGCGAGCAACATCAGCAGAACGACCTGGAAGAGATCTTCTTTCAATTGATCCGGCAATACGACACCCAAATGGAACAAGCGGTTAAAGCGTAATCGCGGCGACGAGTAGGGGTTAGCCGCCTCGCTCGCGAGGCGCTCCGCGGTCGCGGCAAATTTGCGATAAAACAATTGGAACGGGTTACGGGGATGAACGGCGAAACGCCTCGCAAGCGAGGCGGCTAACGATTGCTTTTCCCTGATCCCCGTTCCCTGACCCCTGCCCCCATTTTCATGAACTGGACCAACGTCAAACTGATCTTCTTCCGCGAGGTGCGCGATCAATTGCGCGACCGGCGGACGTTGTTCATGATCGCCGTCCTGCCCGTGCTGCTCTATCCCCTGTTGGGAACGAGCATGTTGCAGATGGCCCAGTTCGTGCAGGAGCAGTCGACCAAGGTGCTCGTCGTGGGAGCGACCGACTTGCCCGAATCGCCGCCGCTGTTCAAGGGCAAGCACTTTGCCGACAACCTGTTCGACGACGCCAGCCGCAGCAGCCTGCTCGAAGTCGAAGTCTTGGGGCAACCCGCCGATCCCGAGGCGCCGCCGGCCGCGGAGTTGCTCGCGCGGGCTCAAACGGTCTTGGCCCAAGGCCAGTGCGACGCGGTGCTCTACTTTCCGCCCGATTTTGGTCCCCGGCTGAGCCTGTTGCGCGAGCGGCTGCGGCTGCGCGGACAGCGAGGTTCCGACGTCGGGCCCGTCGAGCCGGCCAGCGAAGTGCCCAGTCCCGAGGCCTACTTCAATTCGGCCAACGAGCGGTCGCACGTCGCGCAAGCCCGCGTGGAAACCATTCTGTCCCGCTGGCGAGAAGAGATCGTCCGCCAGAACCTGGTGCTGGGCGGTCTGCCCGAATCGGCCGCTCGTCCATTCAAGCTCAACGATCACGACGTGGCCGATGTGGGCCACCGCGACGCCGCCCTGTGGTCGAAGGTGCTCCCCTTTCTGCTGCTGATTTGGGCGCTGACCGGGGCCTTCTACCCGGCCGTCGACTTGTGCGCCGGCGAGAAGGAGCGCGGCACACTCGAGACGTTGCTCTCGAGCCCTGCGGAGCGGAGCGAGATCGTCTGGGGAAAGCTGCTCACGATCATGCTCTTCAGCATGGCGACCGCGGTGTTGAATTTGCTCAGCATGGGACTCACCGGATCGCTGCTCTTGAGCCAGCTCCCGCGGTTTGGTCCGCCGCCGCCGCTGGCCCCGTTGTGGTTATTGATCGCGCTGGTGCCGGTTTCGGCCTTGTTCAGCGCCTTGTGCCTGGCGCTGGCAGCGCTCGCGCGCAGCAGCAAGGAAGGCCAATACTACCTGATGCCTCTGATGCTGGTGACGTTGCCCTTGGTCGTGCTGCCGATGGCGCCGGGCGTGGAACTGAATCTGGGCAACAGTTTGATCCCGATCACGGGGGTCGTGTTGCTGTTGCGGGCCATGCTCGAAGGTAGCTACTGGCAGGCGATTCTTTACGCCCCGCCTGTCATCGCCATTACGCTCATTTGTTGCCTGATGGCCATTCGCTGGGCCGTCGATCAGTTCAATTCCGAGAGCGTGCTGTTCCGCGAAAGCGAACGGTTGGATCTGGGCCTGTGGTTGCGGCAGTTGTGGCGAGAACGAGGCGAAACGCCGACGGCCGGAGCGGCGGTTTTTTGCGCCCTGCTGATCGTGCTGGCCCATTTCTTCCTGAGTTTTGCACTGCCGCAGCCCCCCTCGCTGGCCGCGACGGTCGCCACGCAAATGGTCTTGTTCGGCGGGTCGGCGATCTTGTTGTCGTTGCTGCTTACACGCAACCCCGCGCGGACGTTGCTTCTGCGCTGGCCTGCACTGCCGTCCGTTTCCGGGGCGATCTTCGCGCTTCCTGCGGCGGCGATCCTAGCCGTCGCCTTGCACCCGCTGGTCAGTTGGCTGCAATTCGCCGTGACGAGGCTCTACCCTGTCAGTGCGGAAATTGAAAAAGCGATTGAGAAACTGTTCCCGGCATCGACGCCCCTGTGGCAATTGATTCTCATTGTCGGCCTGGCGCCGGCCGTTTGTGAAGAGCTGGCCTTTCGCGGTTTCGTGCTTTCGGGGTTGCGGCACTTGGGACACAAGTGGCGTGCGATCATCCTCTCCAGCGTGCTTTTTGGCGTCGCGCACGGCATCTTGCAGCAATCGATTCTCGCCTCGCTGTTCGGCACCGTGCTCGGTTACCTGGCGGTTCAGTCGGGCAGCTTGTTGCCGGGCATGGTGTACCATTTCGTCCACAATTCGCTGTTTGTCGTCGTGGGCCGAGTGATGGGCAACGTCACCGACGCCGTGGTCGCCGACTATCCCGCGCTCTCTTGGCTACTGCGCAGAGAAGCCACTGACAAATACGCTTGCGATGGGCCCGTGCTCGTTGTGGGCGGAGTCTTGACGGCGGCGCTCATTTTCTATTGGTGCCACCGCCTGCCCTATCGCAAAAGCAAGGAAGAAGTGCTGCAGGATTCGATTCGCGAGCAATCCCGGCTGGAATTGGCCACCGCGCAGTCGGAGGCGGCGAGCTATTGAGCGTGGAGCAATACGATGGCGCACCAATTCAAATATCAAATTATTCTCTACTGGAGCAAAGAGGACCGTGCCTTCATCGCCGAAGTCCCGGAATTGCCCGGCTGTGCCGCGGATGGCACAACGTATCAAAGGGCGCTGGAAAACGTCGAGGTGGTGATCCGGGAATGGATCGAGACGACTAAGCAGTTAGGGCGACCAATCCCCAAGCCGCGCGGGCGGTTGACGTTTGCCTAAGCTCGATCTTCGAGGATTGGAGGCAGATTGCGGCTGGCGTGGATTACGCCCAAAATCAGCACGCGATTTTCCTCGGCTCGATGGATAACGCGATACGAACCGACGACGATTTACCGGTAGTCTGAGTTAGGAAGTTCCAACGGAACATGGCCCAACTCGGGAAATCGCGCAAGCCGCTCCACTGATTCTTGAATGCGGAGTACGGTCAATTGAGCGTAGCGCGGCGAATCTCGCGCAATGTAATCGTAAATCTGCTGGAGATCGGCGAACGCAGGTTCGGCCCATTCTATTGGAACCACTTCTCGCTCCGCTTGACCACCTCCTCGTGGCCGATCACTTCGCCGCGGTCGACTGCAGCTTCCGCCCGGTCGAGCTTTGCTTTCAGATAGAGCCCGTACATTAGCTCGTCCGCGTCGATTTCATCCGGAAATCGCTCGAGCAGTTCGAGAACCTCTTGTTTCTTCATGGATCGATCCTCGTTGGATAATCGGATCATCGCCACAGTTTCACGATACTCGCGGCGATAGCTGCCGTCAAATTGGGCATAAAACCCGTCGATACCGGCCGGATAGTTCGATGCAAAGCAGCGTCGCTCACCGCAGCCCAAACAGACGCCGCGCATTCTCCGTCGTCTGCCGCGCGAAGTCATCGAGGCTCTCGCCGCGAACTTCGGCCAGGCAGGCCGCCGTGTGGACCACGTGTGCCGGCTCGTTCCGCTTGCCGCGCAATGGATGCGGCGAAAGATAGGGGCTGTCGGTCTCGACCAGAATGCGATCCGCCGGCACCGTGGCGGCCACGGCTCGCAGCGCGTCGGACTTCTTGAACGTCACCATGCCGGCGAAGCTGATGCACATGCCTAGCTCGACGCATTCGGCCGCGGTCTCGGCCGTGCCGGTGAACGAGTGCATCACGCCCATGAGCGGACCGCGCTGCCGCGCCTCGCGGAGCATCGCCAGCACCTCGGCGTCGGTCTCGCGGGTATGCACCACAAACGGCAGCTTCCGCGCTTGCGAGAGCCGCAAGTGCCGGTCGAAATAGTCCTGCTGTAGCTCGAGCGGTGCAACGTCCCAGTAGAGATCCAAGCCCGTTTCGCCGATCGCCACGACCTTTTTCGCGTCGACGAGCGCCAGAATGCGATCCCAATCGCCGGGCAGGGCCTTGGCGCAGTCGTTGGGCTGGATGCCCACGGCGGCGTACAGCTCCGCGTGCCGCGCGGCCAGTTCGACGACCGCGGCGCTGGTGTCGGCCGAGTAGCCGATGGCAATCGTGGCCACAACGCCGGCCTCGCGCGCCCGAGCCAGCACCTCGGCACGATCGGCGTCGAACTCCTGCTGCCCCAAGTGCGCGTGCGTGTCGATGAGCACGAGGGAGGATGACATGCGTCAATTGACAAAAAATGGGATGTCGAAGTATTTGGGTGGCACGTCCCTGAGCGCAGCGAAGGGCGTGGTTTCGCAACGCACCACGTCCTTCGTTCCCCAGGGCATGCCACCCATCGCTGCCATTTGAGCAGCGATCTACCGTGCCTGCGCCGGCTGGTGGTTCAATTCTTCCAGCGCCTCGAGATGGGCCCGTTCGCTGCCCAGCACTTCTTCGGCCAACTCGTGGGCTTCGCGGTCGTGAGCCAGCGAGGCGACAATCCGCTCGATGGTCGCGATGTTCTGCCGCTGCCGGTCCCTAATCTCGCCCAACAAGAAATCCAGCGACAACAGGTTCATGTCGGTGAATTCGATCGGAAACACGCTGTTCTCGACACGCCCACCGCGCTCGAGGATGAGATCCGCGATGCGAATGGCCATTTCCCGCTGATCGGCCACGAGATGCCCGAGCGTTTCCGTGGCTTTCGCGTCGCCGGGGTGCGTCCAGGGCGTGGCATCGGTCAAATAGATGGGCAGCGAGCGATACTCGATCACCAGCAACCGGTTGAGCACGTCGATCGTAGGGGCGTCGCTCATGCCTGAATGTCTCGAAAACTCAATGGCAGAAATTACACGTTCAACTAGCCACGGATTGAACACCGATCAAACACCGACAAGGCAGTCGATTATTTCGCTTCACTCCGGCGAAAGCGGAAAGAAAGCAGTCAATCGCATATTGGATCGCGATTCGTCCGCTTGTGCTTCCCTAATCCGTGTTTCGTCCGTGTTTCATCCGTGGCTCATAAAACCCTACGACAACAAATGCGCCGCGGCCGTCTGCGCCCAGCGGTTCAAGGGATCCCACCATACGCCCAAGATAACCACCGGCAGCGTAATCAGCACCACGTAAACGCCCTCGGCTAAAATTGCCGAGAAGTTAATCGGCACGCGGCCTGCCGGCTCGGGATCGATCGTCATCACCTTAATTACGCGCAGGTAGTAGAACAAACTGATCACGGTGTTGATGCCGCCGACGACCAGCAGCCAGTAAAGATCCGCGGGCACCAACGCGTAAAAGGCCACCAACTTGGCCGCGAAGCCACTCAAGGGCGGGATGCCGATCAGGCTCACCAGGATCAGCGAGAAGCAAATGGCCAGGCCCGGGCAACTGCGGATCAAGCCCGCGTAGTCGGAAATCTCTTCGCTGCGGATCGCGTTGCGCAGGAAGGCCACGATGGCGAACGCGCCCAGGTTCATGAACAAATACACGCCGACGTAAAAGGCCACGGCCGCGACGGCGCTTTCCGCCGCCTGATTGTCCTTGCCCACCAAAGCCACCGCGGCCGCCACGGGCATCATCATGTAGCCGGCATGGGCGATGGTCGAGTACGCCAAGAGCCGCTTGATGTTTGTCTGCGCGTAGGCCGCCAGGTTGCCGAACGTGCAGGTGATGGCCGCCAAGAAGGCAACCAGGCCGACAATATACTTGCGCGTGGCGGCCATGCGGTCAGCGGGCGTGCTGACGGCCGCAACGCTCGCCGCATCGTCGTGCGACGGTTTCTCAATCGCACTCACGGGAATGATCTTGGCGGAGGAGGTTCCACTGGCCAAGACAACGGGCGTTTTGTCGGCGTCGATCTGCTGGACGGCCGACGTTTCGTGCTTGGCAGCTTCCTGCGTTGCCGGCGGCAGGTAGGCAAAGCCCAAGCTCACGCGGACCAACAGCGCCAGGGCCGCGGCCTTCGACGCGACGGACAGAAATGCATTCACCTCGGCGCTGGCCCCCTCGAATACGTCGGGACACCAGAAGTGGAAAGGCACGGCCGACAGCTTGAACGCCAGACCCACGAGCATCATCAAACCGCCCAGCATGAGCACAGTCTGCCGGTCGGCCCAACCTTCGGCCGACATCGAAACCATTTGCTGCACCATCGTGGGCAGATGGGCCGAGCCCAATGCACCCGCCAACAAGCTGATGCCATACAGCATGACGCCCGCGGCGCCCGCGCCGTACACGGAGTATTTCAGCGCGGCTTCGCTGGCCGTGCGGCGGCCCTTGAGCATGCCGGCCAAAGCGTAGCTGGGCACGCTGGCCATTTCGACGCCCAGAAAGACCATCAGCAGGTGATTGGCCGAGGCCATGATGCACATGCCCAGCGTGCCGCCGAGAATGAGCGTGTAAAAATCGGCGCTGTCCTCGCGGTCGGGAATGCCCGAGAGTTGCGTGAGCACCAGAAACAGCACGGCAAAGAGCATCAACACCGAACGGAAGTAAACGGTCAGCCCGTCGTAGACAAGCATGCCGGTGAAGATCTCTTGCCGGCCGGCTTCCAGGTTTTGCCAGGGCGCGGCGTAATACAGCGCGATCAGTGAGCCAGGCAAGGCGATCCAGAACGAGTTGATCTTCCAGCCCCAGCGCGGCAAACGCGCCAGCAGCATGGCCACTATTGTGACGCACAGCGCCAGTTCAGGCCTGAAATTAGGCAACGAAACGTCCAGAGTGTTCCGCTGAAACGCCTCGATGAGTTGCTGAAAGTTCACGGCGATTCTCGGTAGTGGGGGACGGGCGTCTCGCCCGTCATGGATTCAAGAATGCAGGCGGGCGCTCGCGTCCGCCCCCAAGCATTTTCGTCTTCCTGGTTTTTGTTATCGCGTATTCGCCGCCATTTTCGGCCCTGACTCGTCGGCCGCCTTCTGCGCCTCGATTCGCGGTTGCTTGACATCTCGCGTCCACTGGGCCAGCTCGTTCACGGTCTTATCGACACTCGGCGTCATATAGCGGAACACGGCATTGGGGTACACACCCAGCAGGATAGCGAACACGACCAGCGGCGCGGCGATGGCCAGCTCGCGCGGCGTGGCCGGCGTAATGTCTTCTCCGTGCGGACCTTTGTATTCCGGTCCCAGGTACACCCGTTGCAACGTCCACAGGATATAGCCGGCCGTCAAAATCACGACCGACGCGGAGATCACGGCCAGCCCTTGGTTGAAGCTCCATACCGACAGCGTAACGAAGAATTCGCCGATGAACCCGCACAGGCCCGGCAATCCTAAGCCCGCGAAGAAGATCACGAAGGCGATGCCGCTGTACGTGGGCATCTTGGCGAACAGTCCGCCGAACTCGTCGAGGTTGCGGTGATGCACGCGGTCGTAAATTACGCCCACCAAAAAGAACATGCCGGCCGAGCTGATGCCGTGCGCGATCATCTGGAACATGGCCCCGTTCATGCCCATCTTCCAGTAATCGGCGTTGAACTCCGTGCCGGCCACTGCGCTCCACACGCCAATGCCCAACAGCACGTAGCCCATGTGGCTGACCGAGCTGTAGGCTACCAGGCGCTTGAAGTCCTTTTGAGCCATCGCGGCGAACGCGCCGTAAACCATGCTCAACACGCCGATGCCCGAGACGACGTAAGCCAGATCGTAGCCTGCCTCGGGACAGATCGGGTAGCAGATGCGGATGATGCCGTAGCCGCCCATCTTCAAGAGCACTCCGGCCAGGATCATGGAAATGGGTGTCGGCGCTTCGACGTGCGCGTCGGGCAACCACGTATGCACTGGCACCACGGGCACCTTGATCACGAAGCCGATGAACAGCAGCACAAAGGCCCACCACTCTAGCGACTTGCCCCAGAGAAACGATGCATTGAGGCCGCTATTGAAGGGCGAGTTCTCCAATCGAGACATCTCGGCCAGGGCCAGCATATTGAACGTGTGAACGGGGGCTCCGGACTTGGCCTCGGGGCGGGCCTCGGGGTGGGCGGCCTTCTCGGCCAGCACCGTCT
>Ga0163150_10002352_pt1 | contig 29150 bp, 30 predicted proteins | sample OliLakLV19P2IB_FD_148628 | JGI IMG/M metagenome (GOLD analysis project Ga0163150, IMG submission 148628) | Freshwater microbial mat bacterial communities from Lake Vanda, McMurdo Dry Valleys, Antarctica - Oligotrophic Lake LV.19.P2.IB | ecosystem: Environmental > Aquatic > Freshwater > Lake >...
CGCTCATCCGTGAGTCAGGACGCCCTAGCGGGAATGTCCGAGGCTCAGATGCAAATGCGCTTGACCCACCTCATTCGAGCCTGAAGGCTCTCAGAACCTGAACGGCCTCCCGTTCGCGCGCAAGCCCGCTCGCAGAGGGAGGAGGGGGCGAGCGGTGGCTCCCTTGGTTAACCAGAAATTCTCTCAGCTAATTGTTTATCTGCGTCAGTTACAGGAGTAAATTTATCTATAAACCTTGCCGACATCGTATAGCTTTCGGTCTTAATACCCATACCCGCGTGTGCGGCATTACCAGCGGCGCAATCTTCATATTGACCGTTTGGATTACGGCTTTTTGGCATCCGAACCGTTTCGCTTCCGCCGCCACGAACCAATCGTATCCCCATTGGTTCAGAAGCCATCAACTCAAGAAAGATATTAAAATATTTATCCATACCCAAGTCGCCTTTGTTGATTGAACTATATGTAGGTTCGATAAATAATGTTGGTTCACCGGTACCGTCAATTTTTGTAATTTTAGTAATAGCTCTTGCAAGACTGGCTTCGAGTAGGTCTTGATGCGAGATTGATTCTTTGACTTCTTCAAATCCTTTCGACTCAATCTCTTGCCTTACGCTGTCGGGCAACCTATTTAAATCGATAAGATAGGAAACTTTAATATGTGCATCAGCCACATATCCAGCCAAGGATTTATTCCAAATGGGATCGCCCTCGTAATTTTGGCAAGAACCACATCCGATAGGATACTTACCGGCTTGGAATAGCATTTGTGGGCTGTCCGTAATAATCATAGCCAATCGACGCTTAGCACCTAAATCTTCCTTTTGTGAAAGGACTGCCTGTATATTCTCAATATCTTGAACGAATGTGGAATTATCTTTAAAATAAGTTTTTAATCCCTCGATCACTTTTGTCAACGTCTCACCTTTTTTATCTACCCGATCAGAAATTCTATTAGTTGCAATTCTCTTTACATCAAGAGCACTCACTCGATACAAATCGAGAAGTGCTTTTAACTCTTGTCTTTTTTGATAAAATTGGCCGACATTCTTTAGTTGCTCATTATTCAGTCCATACTGCTCGAAGATATCAGTTTGAAGAGTTTCTTCGTATTTTTTCTTAATCTCGTCCATCTTTGTGTTTAGCGTTTCCCTAGTAGATGTGTCGATAATACGAGACGCGTCGATATTTGGCATTTCATTTTTTTCTGCCTCCTTGTAAGCCTTTTCAATTTCTTGAAACTTTTCTTTTGAAAGAAACTGACTCAAAAATCCAATTGTATTTTTTGTTTTAGCATTCACCGGCACGGCTTTGCCTTCCGAAAAAAGCGCCAAGGCCTGTTCCAGTTTAAGAAGATTGCTAAAACGTGTAATGGTATCGATTTTTTCAATATCTACCTGGAGTAGTTCGATAGCACCGTTGAGAATGGTGTCTTTCTGACCAGGATGTTCAGAAATAGCGGTATACACTTGCCCAAGTCTTTCCTGAATAAATTTAAAACGATCCGAAGTATCAATTTGGCCATTATAAATATGACCCTCTCTTAATGATCCTTCTATAAATCTTGAAATTTGCTTAGGCTTGTCAGATGGGGTGGTGGCTATCATAATGTCACCAAGCTCTGCAAAGTGATCGCCTTTCCAAACTTCCAGTTGATCTTCGGATAAATGTCCGACTTGATCTCGCACCTTACTATCTTGCAGATTATACCGCCATCGCTTCCACTCCTCGTATTCTGGCGCGTCCATTCGAGCCACCATTTCCGCTACGAGCCGCAGTGTACCATTATGATTGTTAGAGGCCATTTTGCCTGCATATACAAAAATTGGCTCTAAGCTACCCCAGCGTTCCCATAGTGATTGTATAGCATCGGCATTTATGGCTTCATGTGGAAGAACTTCCTTAATTTTTTGGACAGCAACTTGTTTGAGAGATTCATTTAGACTACCCAGAGATTCAACTGGTGAATCAAGTATGGTTAGCGTGTCCTCCATAGATTGTTCGAGTTCGCGCTCAACTGTGTCTAAGAAGCTAAGTGTTTTTAACACCGTGCCAAGTTCTTGAGCTGTGCCAGGTGTCGCCAAATCAATTTCGTTCAGTCGGTCTATAACTTTACCTAGCGTCTTTTTATCAATCGAAAGTGCATTAACAATGCCGAAAAGTAAAGCGTCTTTTTCGGCAGAAGCTTTTGTGGTTTTATATAATCCGTTGAATTTTTCGAGCAGAGCTTCGTCGCCTCGAGTAAATTTCCAGAGTGGCAAGAAAATATTATCAGGCACAGATCCACAGACTTTCCTTTGAAATTCGGATGGGGATATTTTGCCTTCCGTAAATGACCCAAAAGCGTCGTTCAAATATTTAAGAGATTTTCTTCGAAGGTCAGCACTTGGGATTTGATTTGTGGCTTGGAGATATCTCAAGTCCTCCCAAGGGAATTTAGATTTCTTATCAGTCAATTCCGCTTCCGCCCAAGTTCGCATGTTTTCAGGAAAGAATCCACGCTTTTCAGTTACCAAATTTTTCAATATCAAACTTCGCACACGAGGGTCAATATCGGAAACAGAAACTAATGCGAGCAGATGTTCGTTTGCTACTGGATTGTCGACATGGAAGAGGGTACGTAAAGAAACTTCCTGAATCGGAGAGAAGCCCATTACTCCGCGTTCTTCCTCTTCGCTCTTAACCGGCTTGGTTCTTTCTCGAAGAGTGGATGCAAGGTAACTAAGCAAATCTGCATCGCCATTTTTTGCTAATTCACCTAAAGCTTCTCCCAAAGACTTATTGATAGTAGTGCTTTTTTCTTCCACGAAAGACATGATCCTTTCCTTGGTTTTCGCATAGCGCTCCTCATTTTCCATGTCGCGTAAACCCATAGCTGTAAGCACTGCAATAACCTGTTGTTTTGCACCCCGCGATTCGTCTTGCTCCAACTCCGCGAGTACGCCTTGGTAATAATCAAAACAGCCAAATATTTGATAAATTCTCTTATACTCACTGAGACCTCTATTTTGAGAATTTGAAAAATGTTTACTGAGCTGTTCATTAGAAATAGATAGGGGTACTGAACTTGAGAATTCTGGATTATCCAATAAATATTTTTGAATAAAGTCTTGATCAATTATTATGCCTGTCTCTTGAGCAATCACGCCGAGTTTTTGATGATATTGCGAACCTGAAGTTACACAAAATTTATACAGTCTCATTGCGTAATCACGATCAAATCGTGGTCGAATGCCAGTAGCTTGGATTAACTGGGCATATTGTTCAAAATGTCGATCTCCATTATCCTCATATCCTTCTTCATTATCATAACCATAAGATGAACTATAAATTTTTATATGGTGTTCAAAAACTTCTCTATATTTTTTTTGAACGACTTCATAAGAGGGCGGAACCTCAATCATTTCTTGAAACGCACCAATATTTTCCGGCCTGAATTCTCCAGCAAAAAGTTCACGGTATCGGGCCTGAATGATTTCAGGGCTTGGGGCAATACCTGTTCTCTCAACTAAAAATCTAAAAGAATCCCGCTGATGTCCTTTTCCTTCCTCTAGCAACACCCGCGTGTATAAAATTTGAAGGTTGGCAGGCTCAATGGTAAATTGACGACCAAATTGCTCTTCTAATTTTCTAATTCCTTCAATGTTGCCGCGTAATAATTCTTGCTGAAATAAGTTCTGTAATCGAGCATCTATCTGTTCTTCTTTAACTTCAACACCTCTTGCTTGTTCAATACGGACCATCTCTTTAATATCCGGTTTTACACCGGTGAATTGTTCTATGTAATTAAAGCTTTCCATTGGTCTCATAGTACTTTGGTTAGGCGGCTAATTGAGCAAGATATATCCTTTGGACTATTTCCGAATCAGGCTTGCCAAATTTTTTGACCAAATAGTCCCAAAATTGAGGATACATGCGTTTCCCATCAGCACCTTCGTAAGCATTTTTATAGTAAATTCTCCCAAAAATGTTTAAGTATATTTGATACATAGTTTCACTATCTGGTCTGATTCCACAAACGTCATTCAAAAAATTAATAGCTATTATTAATTTTTCTTCCCCTTGTCCCATTATCTTGCGATATGCGTTTTGGCCAGATTCAGGATTCATAGTTGGTTGACCGCCAACGATCTTGACGATATTGGACATCTCTTCTATTTTACCTTCCGACGCAAAATGTTCTAATGCTTTGCTTATAGTTTCCGCCTTAGGTGACTGGTTTGTAAGCGTATGGACTGCTGCAATATTTTTATCTAAACCATGATGACGACCCGTAAAGAATTGTAAATATTTGTATTGCACAATCTCTTGACTCGGTAAACCCCCCACCACTTCATTTAATTTTTGCCATTCTGCAAAACGTGTTGACTTATAAATCTGATCAACTTGTTCTGGTGGTAAATTAGCAGGTATACCTGTTAATTCAAAGACTTGTTTAAATGCCTGTAAAGATCTTGAATTTTCTTTCCCAAAATCTTCCTGCGAAGAAAAATATTGATATGCACCTTGAACGACCGCTTCAGTCACCGGTAAATTCGCCAATTTCATTGTCTGCTTGAGGGATGCGAGTGTGTCTATTTTCTTTTCTTCGAGTAAACGATTAACATGATGAATGAGATCATCATCAGAAAATTCCGGGACAATGCCGACTTTTTCTATAAATTTTTTCAGGTTGTCGGTATCTCTTTGGGATAAGTAAGAAAGAGCAATATCTTTTACCATCCCTACAGTAATCTTTGTTTGAAAATTCTCAGCAAAAAACTTAATCGTTTTTTCGACACCCTCACTATACCTGCTTCCTGTTATCAAGCCATCTTGTGAGATATGGAAGAAAATTTCAGCCAATTGAGCTTCCGTTGGTGGGATCCCACTCAATTTTTGCAATTGTTTAATTCGATCGATCCAATCGTTGTTATAATAGCGTGCTCTATCGTACTCATCATGACGACGATTCGTTGCCAAGAGACCCGTATACGCTTTTTCAGCTATTTCTGGAGTAAAAGTAAACTGGCCATATTCCTGTAAATGCTGGAAACCACGCAAAGCTCCTTGTTCCAAAAGTTGCTCGCCTTTTGCTTGAAGAAGTTCTGGGGGTAAAGAAGGAGCTATACCCAGACTCTTGGTCATAATTTCTAATCTAGGTTCCCAATTCGAATCTTCACTAAAGATCTTTTGATAGTAAGCCTGAACCAAGCCATCGTCAGGTTTTATTCCTGTAACCCAAATTAGTGTTGCAGCCTCTCCTAAATCCTGCTCTAGTGTTCTAGTATTAAATTGTTTTCCATGTTGAGTCTCAAGCGTAATATATTCTTTGCTTGCCGCGATACCTATACTGTTTTGAATTTTTTGAGATACATGTTGTATCATATCTGCATCTAATTCTAGCTCGACACCCGTAAGCTCTTTAATATCCTCAATTCGCCAAGCTTTGCCACCAAGAATTAACTTTTTGTAAAGAGCTAAAATATCTTCAGGCTTAAATGGCATACTTATGCCTGTAATTTTTGCTAATTTCTCTATGCTACTCGTATATCCATTTTCAAGCAGAGCGAGATTGAAAGCATATATTTCTTCGGCAGACAAGTCTGGCTTAACGCCTCCACTCAATTGGTGAACCGACTCTAGGGCGGATATGTAACCTCCTTTTTGAATAAGACGTTTGTAACTTATCTGTGCCAGACCAGCTGGCATATGGAGACCAAAAAGCTCGTTTAATTCTTTTATTTTAGTTGTATCAACTGATTCGCCTTCGACCGAACGACGATAAAAAGATAAGATTTGATCTTCGGGAATTGAAACTGAAAATTCTTCAAGAATTTTTTTAAGTCCTTTATCCCAAGGATGATATTGATTTCGTTCTTTCGTAAATTGTTGTTCCACATGTCGCTGAACCGCCACTTGAAGCTTTTCTTGATCTGGGGTTTTGCCGGTAAGTTCTTGTATTCTTGTCAACCCGTCGAAGTTATTGTTATCAAACATTTCGTCATACTTGGACTCAATTTCTTCGTCTGTCGCTTTGAATCTTATATTGAATACTTTTTCCAATTCCGGTATAAGATTGTGATGGGTTTCAGTCATTAGACCTACCATAAATTGGCGAGCCTCCTCTTTATCCACGTTCGGGCGAATTCCGAGAACGCCATACAGGCTTGTGATTATGTGTGGCTCCTTGTCCGCCATGGCTTTTTGATATCTGTCTTGAATTTCTGATTCTGGAATTTCAAACTCAACTCCAGTACTTTCTTGCAGTTTTTTTATACCTTCTTTGATTGCTTTTCCTTGATTAATATATTGGTGCCCACTATCAACTATTTTAAGTGCTGTTTTTTCAACAAGATCAACCGGCGCCTTAATACCTGTTAGTTCAGTAACATGTTCAACTCCGATATAGCCCTTTTGGCCATACCAACCATTTTGAAAATATTCTTCAAAAATGGGACGCATCTCTTCTTCAGTAAAGACCGGTTTAATTCCTGTTGCTTGTTCTAGAGACTTTACGGAATCCATCCACCCATTTCCATGTTTTTCAATTATTTTTTGGTAAGCACGTTGTACTAATTCTGGATTTGGCTTTTCGTCAATTTTCGACAGGTGATGAATGTCAAGCCATCCGTTCTTTTCAAATTGTGCTTCATACGCTCGTTGAATCATTTCACTCGTAACCTCTTCGCCAAAAAATGGTGCGATTTTTTCCGCTTGCAGGATATCTCCTGTATCCACGACTTCTTGAAAAATTATCTTGTCGGGTTGTGCTCCCGTTAGACCCTTAATATCTTTAATCAAATCTTCCGTATCAAAACTATACGATTTTCTCCCAGCAAAAATGTTTCTATATTTCTGCTGAACCTGTTCTGCAGAAGGAGTATGTCCAGTTGCTTGCTTAAATGCTTTCAACTGCTCCAAAATTCCTTTTTCTTTCCCAAGTTGTTCAAGTAATTTAGTAAATTCACCTTCAACAACCGTAGGGTCTGCTTCAAGATTTGAAACTTCTCGAATTGTTCTATAAGTTTCTTCCCATCTGCTAGGACGAGATATTACGAGATCATTCAACTTGTTTCTTACTAGCTCGGGATTAGGAATATTATCGGGTCGAACTCTTTGCAGAGTTTGAATCAACGAAAAATTGCCTTGCTCAAAAGCGACATCAAGCTGTCTTTGCCAATGTCGGCCATCAATCGCGCCAGCTTGAATTTCTGATTTTGCTTTGATTTTTTCAAGACTACGACCATCTTGTTCAAGGCCTTCTTCTCGTTCAAGGGGTGTTTCCAAATCAAGGGCTTTGCGCCATTCACTCGGGTCGGAAATTCCGGCATCCGAAAGCTCGCGATTGATCGCTTCTACTTTCTTGTTAACTCTTTCTCTTTGTTCAAAAAATCTTTCTCGCATATCTTTATTTTATCAATTCCACAATTGAAACTCCAAGAGCTTTCGCCAATTTTGCAATTGTCGCAAGTGTTGGATTCGTCTTTCCGTTCTCAATAGTGCTAATAAAACCGCGACTTACGCCTAAGTCTCGGGCAATATCTCCTTGCGATATACTTTTTTTGGTTCTAGTTCGTTTTAGATTCAAACCAAGCTTCGCTGATTCTTTGTGCATTATCCACAGTATATCGCATTAGTATAGTATATCACAATGTTATGATATACTATAACAGCTCCCGAGATCAACCGCCCATTCCGAAAAAAAGAAATCCCGCGCAAAACAAATCAAGCATGAAAAGGCGGTGGGGCGAGGGCGGTGCGACACAGCAGAAGCGGAGCCGAGCACATTCCTTGTGCTCGGCGGAGCGGAGGCTGTGGCGTGGCGGAATTCGTTAGTCAGCGTCAAGATTTTGTTTGAAATAGGTTCTAACTTCGTTGTACAGAGTAGCCGCCATTTTTTATAATCACTTCGTTCTTTAAAAAATGGCGGCTGCGGGACTTGGGCTCGAACCAAGATAAATAGATCCAGAATCTATCACATGGGAGGCTCCGAGGATAAGGCTCATCAGGAGCAGTGCCAAGGGATCGTTGATATCCTCATCTCCTTCCAACTCCTCTTCCGGAAGAGACGACTGGGAGATCTGTTCGAGGACAGCATCGGCTTCTTCTTGGTTGAAGAAGCCATCCACCACCCCTTGCTCCACTGCGTGCCGACCGGCAGATTTCGAACCGAATTCGGTTGATCGCTCGCCGATAGCCGGGACTTCCACATGTCCGTGGGTTCCACAGTCCGGACAAGGCGTGAAGTGTGGTGCAGTTTCCATTGCAGGATCTCCTCTGGGTTGAAAGGGGTACTACGGGATCTTGGTAGATTATATCAGATATCTGTCGTATGTCAAATAACCTCAGGAACTCTCTATGCTAGTGTTTTGCAAAACACTAGCATAGAGAAACAAGGGGAGAGATAATCTTTATTTGGTGAGATCAGGCTTTAGAAACCTATGATTAGGGATGCTCCTAGAAGTGCCATATTTTTTACAAAGTTTGTCTGTTCACCCATCTTTTTTGCAGGATCAGTTTCTTTCCAGAATTGGTGCATTTTAGGAGTTGTTCCTAATAAAAAGATGGCAATTAATCTTGCGGACCATTGCGGTTCTATTTGGAAAATTATACCAAGACCTCCAAGAAGCATCATGATACCCGTGAGTAACACTGCTATTTGAGGAGATGGAACTCCTTTTGACGCGGCATAAGCAGACATGCTCTTTACATTCATGAAATGCCGAATACCCATCATTAAGAAGAATCCTCCAAATAAGATTCGTCCTAATATAAATAATCCAGTTTCCATAGTTTTTATATTAATTAGTAATTATTATGATTATATCTCATCTAAATTCACTCCTTTGTATTAAAGGTTTTATCTATAGTCCAGACAAAACCCTTATCTTTATTGTGGATTATCCAAGAAAACCACATTGCATTATATCCAGGCAATACTTGCCCAGTCGGAGTTTCTACAATTATCTCTCCATCTAGATTTTTTGCTGTTAGAAGGTCTCCCTCTACAGTAATTTTCGCCACAATTCCTGGTTTAAGGTCTAAAGATTTAAAAGCAACAGATTTATCTTTGTAATTTACAATAAACATTATTTCTTTAGGCGACAGTCTGTCATCAGTCTGTGAGACAGGGAATATGAATTCATTGTTTTCATCATAATCTCCATATGGATAGTATCCATAAATTCTTGTAAACCCAGTATCTTTGCTTAGCACCTTAGCTTCAGGAAATTTACGCTCTATTTCAGATAAAGTCATAACTTGTGATGGATAAATATTCAGTTTAGATCCAGTCCGGTCTCCGACGACAGCTTCTCCTATAATTTGAGACCAAAGGCTTTCTGTAGATCGGTCGTACATTAAGAGATTGGATTCATAGAGTTTTCCACTGACTCCAAAAGTTTCTGCTTTTCCATTAATTTTAGCCCTCCTTGCGCTTCTATCTCTTTTCGCATAGGGCCATTTTTAAGCGAAGAAAGAATAAGTTTATTATCTCCCCAAATAAGTTTATTTGTCCAGCCTGTTATCTGCCGTCCCGTTGTATCAAAAAGAGAATTTTGATTGCCAAATTTTGCATCGCTTCTCGGTTCATCAATTTGTTCTATAACTTGGAAAGGCAAGACAACATTCGTTACCTCATTTGTCTTTCCATTCCACACAAGCTCAACTTCTCTATCATCACCAAATAGTAAAAAACGATATTTATCAGGCAATGGCTTGCCAGATTCCAAGTATTTTACAGCATCTCTTTTTTCGTTGTCTGTTAAATTAAGTTTCATAAAAATATTTTCATCCCTTCACTGCTTTTACAATTTCTACAGTATCTTTAAGAAGTTTCTTTGACAAAACCGATTCTTTGTCTGTTGAAAAACTAGGAGCACAAAGCACATCAGTAGCTTTCTCAATAAATTTATTTTTTATAGCCACATCCTCAGCTAAATTATTAAGTATGTTATGAAACGATTGTGCAATTGTTTTTCTATTAGCATAATCACTGGTTAGCTTTTTTAAATTTGAATATTGAGAACTACAAAACCATATTGCACTTATCAAAATTAAATCAACAACATAATATTCAAATTTATCATACCAAGGTTTGTCATAAGAAAGAGAAATAGAAATTGCAGTTGAGACAACTAAGGCAACAACAACACCTGAAAGCCATTTCAACCAGAATAATGCCTCATTGCTATAGATATCCTCTTGTTCTTTGTATGCAGAAGCAAGTTTTTTTAATTCTTTTTGATCAAGTTGCGCTTGTTTGTCTTTTTTCTCAACTTCCAAACTTTTTATTTGAGTTTTTAAACCATCAACTTCAGTTGTATTACTTTGCTTGGTTATTTCCTCCTTTTGTTTCCATGATGAATCAATATTTACTAATTCGTTTTTATGTTCAGTTTCTTTTAAATCAAAATTATCAGAAACTACTTTAATTTTCGTTTCAAGTTCTGATATTTTTTGCTCTAATTGTTCTCGAGATTGTTTTTTCATAAATTTATTTCAAAAGTTCGCTACTGGAAATTCCCAAAGCTCCAGAAATTTTTTCCAAAGTCGAAAGAGTGGGATTCATACGACCATTTTCAACTAGAAGTCTTTCTTTTGTTTGATTATTTTGGGACATAAATTTTACAGCCCACTAAGTTGACTGTTTAGCTCGCGCTCAAGTGTTGTTGAAAAATCCTTTATAATCCCCTGTTGATCGATCGGTAGAAAAGTACCGAGTTCATCTTTAAAATTAATTTTTTTTGCCTCTGAAATAATAAAGCTTTTAATCTCGGCAAGTTTTTTCTTCTGCTCTGGAGAGAGCATCCCTTTACGCATCATGATATAAAGATCGTAGAAATCACGAGGTTTTTTGCGTTCCACTAACGCTCCAAAAATCTTTTCTTCTACTAAGTCTTTTTGAGGGAAATGAATGATCGTATAGGTGGGTACAAAGTTATTTGCAACACTATCTGGTTCGCCTTTTATAATCACCCCACTTCGTGTTGAAATATTTATTTCTACACCAATTGATTGATACTCAAACATCTGAAAAGTAGCAATCCCTAAATAACCCCCGCTCGTTGCGCCAAACCTTTCTCCAAGTTTAACGTGTATTCCCATTTTTTCTATTTCAGAAAGTGTTTTTATAAACAGCCCTTCTACAAACGATTTTACTTCATGATCAGAAACACCAAAAAGAGAAAAGTCTAAATCTTCAGAAAAACGCGGACTACCATAGACGATACGAAGTGCTGTACCACCCTTAAAAAGCAACTTTTCAGACCCTGGTAATTTATATAGTTCACCTAAAAAAATATGCTGAAAATACTCTCGGGCAACATTTGGGAATACTCCCATTTGGTATTGTCGGCTCAATTTTTCAAGTGTTTCTATTGAAATCATTGTAGTGTTGTCTTTATTATACCTATAAGTTTTTTATTCCCAAATAAAGAAGCATATTTTAGTGCTACTGTGGGATTAATTTTGTCTTTATTAAAACGAGAAATTGGTTTTTGCCTGTTCATCAATCGCAGATAATTTACATCTACAAATGCTTTTTCGGCATTTGCAATATTAAAACTTAGATTTTTTTGTTTTTGAATTTCATAACCAGTATAAGCAATTCTTTTTATTTTTCTATAGGAAAAAATTTTTCCCAGAGTTTCAAACCGGCGTGTCGCCTTAGTAGTTACTGAAGTAATTTCGTAAACCGTTTCTGGAATAACTCCATGGTATGAAAGTGCAAATTCAAGCGATATATAAGAAGGAGTGTAAAGTTTATTAGCAACATAGACATCAGGTGGTAATGTATCTGGAAAAACATAAAATCCTTTCTTGATTTGTAGTATAAATCCCTGTTTTGTATATCTATGGAGCAAGCCGGACGCAGCGACGGCAGACACCCCAAAAAGTGACCTAATATCACTTGCATTAAATATAAAGAGCTTTTTACCCTTTATTTTACTGGCAAAAATTGTCTGATTCACTAATTTGACCATATTGTCAATATACCAAAACGTGCTAAATAATCAACTATCGCCTGTTAATAACTTAATGATGTTATATAATATAGACACTAGCCCCATCGCCTCCACAGGACTGCGTTTTCTACAGACTGAGTACAGTCTAAGAAATCGGGAGCATACCAAAAAAAAGAAATCCCCGCCGAATCAAAAAAAATAAATGGGGTAGGGTGATCTTTCCTTACAGGAACAGTATATCTTTTCTAGTTTTTTAAAATTAGTAAATTTTTAAAAACACAGAAAAGCTTTTCGCTCCCTACACGAAAGCAAAACATTTTGCTTTCTCCCCGGAGCTCAAAAAATCAAAAACCACCTAAAAAAGGTGGCCTAAGATTTTTACGAGCTCCGAGGGTAGGGATCGAACCTACGACCAATCGCTTACACTTTGTCCTCTATTACTAGAGGTGTGGACTATATCATCTCCATATCCTTCAATTTCTTTTAGGACTTAGGAGCAAGGCGCTTCCCCTGACAACTCGTCAGAGTACTCCAAATTTGGATAGTCTCTACACCTTCCTTCGACAAGCTCAGGATAAATCTCCTAAACTAAATCAAAGGCTTGGCTCGGGATTACCCCAAAGGGGCTTCCCCGAATTCACCCTGTTTTTCAACCTATTTTTCAATAGGAAGCTGCGTAAAATAAAAAAACCGACACAGGCGACCGCTCTACCGCTGAGCTACCTCGGAATTTGTTCTAAAGATAGCCATTTCAACTACCCCAGAATTTGTTTAAGAACTCATAATATATTAGCAGAAATTCATAAAAACACAAAGAAAATAAGATAGAATTCTTACCCAGTACTTTGGTTTTCTAGTCGAACTGTTTTTACCCCTTCTATTTGTTTATTGTGCTCGGCAAGAATTAATTCTTTTATTTTATCTGGTTCTTTGGCTTTAAATATTACAAATTCTTTTTCCGAACCAGCCGTCTGCACATGCACCGAGCCGATGTTTAACATCGTATCGACAAACCCGACTACTTCTACTTTTACATCTTGAATTCTATCGAGCCGTAAACTCGAAACCTCACGAGAGAAAATATTTTTTTGTTCCACATCTATCAGTCTTTTGTCGGTCAAAATCCACATATCTAAATAATAATTTGTCCAAACAGTAAAAATAAGCACCCACAATAAAGCCAGATATAAAAAATAGATAGAAAAGAGAAGGAAGATAAGCCCCGCCTTCTCCTCCGTCAAAAAAGAATTTACAAAAGGAAAAATTAAAACAGGAAGCAAGCCAAAAGAAAAAAGAACCGAGATCTCCATATAAACATAAAAACTATGCTTTCTGAAAACTTTTATCAATTTTTCGTTTTCATCAATTTTCAACATTTTTAAGATTTTAAATTATAAATAAGTAGTGTAGCGCCAGACAAGATAAGCAAGATGACAATACCTATGATGTATATAAATTGCATTCGGTTGGTTGCGGGACTGTGAAGTTTGTATTTGTTCCAATGAAAGACCAAAATCAAACTAGCCACCAACACAAAAACAACGAGCACTAAAAAAATAATCCAAAAAGTAGAAGTAGGTATCAAAGATAACATCTTTCCGATGGGTATCGCAATTATAGCCCCGCCTAGTATACCTTCGTTCATTCCCCTATTTTAACATAAAGCAAAACTTTTTAGCGCGTCAAACTGGAGCCACCAACTTTAAAGTATTTGAAGGCTCTCTCCTGGCTCTCCTTTTATGATATGTTCGGCAACTTTATTTTCCACCACCTCTTCGATGGCGCGCTTGATGGGTCTAGCTCCAAACTGTGGATCAAAACCAACCGCAGATATTTTATCAATTAAAGCGTCGGTAATTAATAAATTTATTTTTTTATCAGCAAACAAGCGTTCTTTAAATTCGTAAAGCAAAAGTGAGGCTATCTGTCGCACCTGTGTCTGGTCGAGAGGTTTGAAAAGAATAATACTACTAAATCTGTTCAGAAATTCTGAAGCAAAAACACCGTCTAGAATCAAATTATTAATTAGAGACTTTTTATCTATCTGTGGATTGGCAATAATGCTCGCACTACCAGCATTTGAAGTAGCGATAATGATAGCATTTTTAAAGTTTGCTTCTCTGCCACTCTCGCGCGTCAAACGACCTTCGTCTAGCACTTGTAAAAGCAAGTTGTGAATTTTGGGGGTTGATTTTTCGAGTTCATCAAAAAATACCAAAGAAAGCGGGGCTTCTTCTATCACGCTGGCGAGGCGGTCGACAAAGACATTGGTCGATTCGACAAGCGAAAATTCACTCATATCAAAACGAATCATTGCATTTTTTCTGCCGAAATAACTCTCGGCTAAAATTTTTGCAGTATAAGTTTTACCTACCCCCGTCGGCCCCAAAAAAAGAAAACTACCCGCCGAGCGAGACGGGTCTGAAATACCCGTTCTAAGACGCTTTAGGGCTTCTGAAACATCTCGTACTGCATCATCTTGCCCAATAATTTTTTTCCTCATTTCTGCTTCGAGTTCCAACAATGTTTTTTTCTCCTCGCTACCGAGCGCACCGATCGGCATATTTATCCTGTCAGAGACTACCTGCCTGACATCTTCAATCTTTATAGTCTTCCGCAATGTCCGCAGTACTTCTAAAATAGAAAGGGATCGAGCCGGCTCGGGTTGATTACCAATGAAACGGTCCGCCAGGCGCACGATTTCCAAAAGAGCATCTTCTTTTATCGATGTTCCGGTAATATAAGCACGGTTTTTGAGAATAGCGACAGTTTCTTCTTTACTCGTCGGCAATAAATCTATTTTTTCAAACTTTAAAAGAAATTCGGGATATTTTTTAAGCACCTTATCGTAATTCAAAAAATCGGTTGTCATGATTATGCCCAAATGAGAAATTTGTAAATACGGCATTAGTCTTTCGTATAGGCTCTCGTAAATGTGAATATTTTCTATAACCAAAATGACATTTCCAGCTGAAGCTGCTTCGTTTAAAGATTTATCAAAATTTTCTAAGCTCAAGCCCTCCATCGCAAGCTCTACGACTCGGTGGTGACGAATTCCAGGAAACGCAAATCCCGATTTACCCAAACGCCCAAGCCAAGAAATCAAAGTCGATTTACCCACGCCACTGTCTCCGACTAAAAGAATGTTGTGGTTGGTATCTTTGGCCAGCCCGCGCTCGATCATGCGAAGAGCTTTTTCTTTACCATAAAATTTTTGCGCAGAGGGGCTAGCTACTTCGTGGCTGTGAGTATTTAGAGCAAAAGTGCTTCCGAAAGATAATTGTGAACCGACACTACCTAGATTTTGTAAAAAATCACTACTGATTTTGATTGGGATAAAAAAGAAAATTGGAAAAGTTAAAAAAACCAAAGCGGTAAAAGCAAGGCCACAAATTATCAAAATCAGGCGTGCAATAAAGCCTAAAATTCGAGAGACGACAGCGAAGGCAAATCTTTCTATAAAAGAAAATCTTGGACCCGCACTTCTATCCATCTCCCATGGACTAAAAAGTGTTCGAAGGAGTAATGGAGTAGAAAATGCATTGAATGCGTATATTAAAAGATTTTTCCAAGATTGTATCCCCGGATGCATAAGAATATATTACCATAAAAAAACAAAACCCGCCCTTGCGGGCGGATTTTGCGGCACATACATTGTTTTACGATAAATGTGAGATTGCCTCACACTCACAATACAAGTATAGCATACTTCCAAAAATAATGCAAGTGATTCTGCAGAATCATGCCGCGCAATTGTCCATTGAGGCGCGGTCAAGAATAGAAAAATCCTCTCGTAAGAGAGGATTTTTCATATTTGTGGTCCTGTACCTATAAGCCGAATTCTGTTATAGATAGTCATTTATCTAGGCCTTTTGTTGCCAAAGGGCTCAAGCGATTCTTCCCGCACATAACTTTACATAATTAACTTATGTAAAGTTATGTGCGGGACGCGATCTTGCACAGGGGTAAGGATTTAGCCGTTTCACCCGAACTAAATCGGTTCGTCACTGTTCGCACCTATGTATTACTACATGCGGGCGTTACCCGCTACCTTGCTCCCAGCCGAAGCTGGGCTGTGTTCGGACTTTCCTCACTCCACCGTAGGTAGAGCGTAACTATCTGAATACAGGACCTAAAATAATTATACTATAAAAATTAAAAAAGTAAACTGAAACTAAACTAGTATATGAATTCCACCCTATCCCCTACTTTTAGATTATTTTTTTCAGAAAAACCAGACACAACTTCTAAAACATACATCGAGTCAATTTGTGGGCCAAAAGTTGCTGGAAAAGATTCTGGTAAAGCATTTTTTTCTATATAAATTATTCGCAAATCCTCCCCTAACCAAATCATATCTATTGGAAAATTCATATCTTGCATCCAAAAAGAATGCCACCCAGGAATATCGAAAACAAAAAGCATGCCCTTATCCTCTTCCAAGCCAATCCTGCCAGAGAGCCCTTGTGCTTTCTCTTCGGGGGTTATGGCCAACTCAACTCCTATTTTTTGGCCGGCTAGTTTTACATATTTAATATCCGCAACAGAATGTACTTTTTTACTTGACTGATTACTCAAGATAAAAAACGCAGAAATAAAAAGAAGAGCGATAACAAAAATAGCTAATGCATTTTTTTTATTCATAAAATTAAAGAAACTACTTATGGTCACCATTGTTCCAGCCAAAAAGTTTGCCTATAGCTTCTGGTGTTTCGCGCTTGCGAGCAATTTTGATTGTGCCATCGTGAGCAATAATTTTCATTGGAGCAGAAAGCAAACAATGGTGTGAAGCTAGTGCATCTTGGTAAGCTCCAGTATCTAAAATTGCCACAAACTGATCTTTGTTTTCATGCAACTTGGGTAGAAGAATATAATTTCCACCATCAGTGTATTTATCATCCGAGTCACAAGTACTCCCCGCAAGCCAAGTAGTCTTCAATGCACTATGCATATTGTTGGCTGGTATGGTGTGCCATTTTTGGTGAATCGCCCAAGTATCTTTTAAGTCATTCATAAAAGAACCGTCAACAACATACCAAGCCTTGGCGTTTGCTTTGGGAATAGCTTTTTCAGAGATAACTTTATAAATAGTTATTTGCGCGGGAGCCACCACATACTGACCCCATTCTACTGCCAAGTTTGGGTGTTTGATGCCCGCCTTATCTGATAGGTTTTTTAGTATTTTAACAATTTTTGAAGACACACCCTTGGCGGTATAAAACTTTTTCTTCTCATAGGGCACACCCAGACCTCCACCAATATCCAGAGTGTCGAGCGTGGGGTGAGTTTTTTGTAACTGCACATAAATACCAAACGCTCTTTTGACTCCTTCAAAGATGTTTTTTTGAGTTTTGATTTGTGAACCCAAATGATAGTGCAGGATTTTTAAATTCTTAATCTTGTGCAGACTAAGCACATCACGTTCAGAGAGACCAAAACGGTCAAACTTTTTATCCCAATGCGTGTCTGCTTTCACATCTAGGTCTACTCGCACACCCACATCTCCTTTGTATTTTGAAACTCTTTCTATTTCTTCTGTTCCTTCAATAATTGGAATAATGTTCATTCCTTTGCCACGCAATTCTTCAATCAAATCCATATACTGATTGCTCTTGGGTCCGTTGCAAAGCACACGGATTTTGCTGTTAAATCTTTCTCCTTCCCAAAGTTTTTTAACCAACCAAAGTTCGTTAGCAGATGTCACCTCTAAGTTTGCCCCTTCCGATAAAAGCGGTAAGATAAATTCTTTATTCTGGTTCACCTTCATTGGGTAATGATAGAAAAATCTACCCCTGTAACCATATATTTTCATATAGGCCTGGAAATACCCGATCAAGTCTTTGAGTCTATCTTCAATAATAAAAGGGAAAACTACTTGAAGAGGTGTGCCATATTTTTGAGCAAGATCATTGAGATTATAAATATTATGCCCCTCGGTGGCAGTCAGTTCTCCATCGTGACTCACGCCCAAAAACTGAGTGTTCCATTCTTCCACTCCAAGCTTCCAGAATTTCTTCCAATTCTTTCCTGTTTTTCTATTTTTTCTAACTTTTTTTGCTGACATTAAATTAAAAACAAGTATAGCAACTCGTCAAGAATTGTAAAGACCCAGGAACTCTGCTTTGAACTCGAAAAAGTTTTCGTCCAAGATAGACTGCCTTATTTTTTTCACCAAGTTCACAATGAAATATAAGTTGTGTATCGAGGCTAGGGTTCCAAATAGCATTTCTTTACCGTGTAATAGATGAGCTAGATAGGCACAAGTATAATTTTGGCAGGTATAGCACGCACACCCTAGATCGACAGGGCTGAGCTTACTCTTGTATTTAGCATTAGAAATATTTATTTTTCCGTTTTTTGTATAGAGTGTTCCATTTCTAGCATTTCGAGTCGGGGCTACGCAATCAAAAAAATCCACCCCGTTTTCCACTCCCATAAAAAGGTCTTCGGGCTCTCCTATTCCCAAAAGATGTCGCGGTTTTTCTTCTGGTAGAATTTCGTTAACCCATCTAACAGCCGAAGACATATCTTCCTTGGCAAAACTTCCTCCAATTCCAAAGCCATCAAATCCTTCGCTTTGCTCAGGACCTTCGGTCATTAACTCTGCCATAAATTTTGCTGACTTCTTGCGGAGATTTTCATCACGGCCACCTTGCACAATACCGAACAGTGCTGGGTATAAAGCCCCATCCCCCGCCTTCCCCAGATTACTGGAGAAGGAGCTATTCCCCTCGCCAGTATTCTGGAGAGGGGTCAGGGGTGAGGTTTTTTCACTATTTAATTTCTTGTGCTCCTCCAAACACCGCTTTGCCCACCGGTGGGTTCGTTCTAGCGCTTCTTCTTGATATTTTAAATCCTCAGTAGGAGAAGTGCATTCATCAAAAGCAAAAATAATGTCGGCTCCCAGGTTGTGCTGAATCTCAATTGATTTTTCTGGAGTGATGTAATGAATTGAGCCATCAAGGTGAGATTTGAAAGAAACTCCGTCTTGCCCTATTTTTGCAAGTCTAGGAGCAAGAGAGTCATCAAAACGCTCGGGGATAAGTAGCGAAGAATCTGTCACTACCTTGGTGACTTTGGAGATCTCTTTACCATAAGCAGCCCCCAAAGAAAACACTTGGAAGCCACCCGAGTCCGTCATGGTTGGAGCTATGCTTTTATTTCCACTTGCATCGCTTCGCCGCCAATTCATAAACTTCCCTATCCCTCCCGCTTTCGCTACCAGTTCATCGCCGGGTTGTAAATATAAATGGTAAGTATTGCCGAGCACCACTTCTGCCCCAAGTGCTTCTACTTGCTCTGGAGTAAGCGCTTTGACTGAAGCCTTGGTGCCAACCGGAACAAAACAAGGAGTGTGAATTTCCCCATGCGGTGTCGTAAACACCCCCGCTCTCCCTAGAGATTTTTTTAACTTTTTCTCAATTTTAAAATTCATCACTGAGGTACTACTTCCACAAAATTTAATTCTTGTATATTTACTGGGCTTACAAGCAGTGCTTTCTGGTATGCATCTCTAGGGTCAGAAATAATAGTTTCTACTACACCAACTACATAAGGAGTAATGCCGGGTAAGTGCACCTCTGTCCCTTTTAAAAGCGTTAGGTCTCTGGGTAAAACCATTTCGAAATTTCCTCCACCCCTACCCACTACTTGTGTAAAAACACCTCCGCCCTCCGCATCAAGATCATCAACATACACAAACTTTCCAGCCACCACTACATCAGTCTTTTCTTTTGGGTTTGAAAACAAAATTACTTTAGAAGAATTTGCATAAACTAGGCTCACCTTCCCAATCGGTACATTGCCAAGTGCTAACACCAAATCCCCTTCTTTAATTCCATATTTCTCTCCCACATCGATGATGAGGGTGTCATACAAAGATTGGTTGGGTTTGCTCAAAATAGCAGACACTATCAAATTGCTTTTCTCTCCCTCTTTTTGGGTACGCCCCAAAATTCCTTTGAGTCTCAAGTTTTCATCTAAAATGGAGTTGTAATTCGAGGCTCGGGCTTTTTCTGTATCCAATTCCAGTTTTAAATTCTTATTTTCTTTTTGTAGTTGGCTTTTAAATTTAAAATAGGCACCCATGTTGGAAAATTTCTCACCGATACCACCGCCTACGACTAAGACTGGACGAAAAACTGTGTGCGAAAAAGAAGATAATCCACGAAAAATGGGAAGTCTAAAATAAAATAAAATCAAAACAACAATAGCCGAAACTATAATTTTAAAAAATCTTTTCTTTTGTAACTTTTTATCTAGGAGGTAACTCATTTTGAGTACTGATTAAAACTTCACGGTATAGAGATATGTTGTCTAGTATCACTCCCGTACCACGAGCCACCGCCGAGAGTGGGTCATCCACCACATAAACTGGAATTTTAAGTGAGTCGGACAAAAGCCTATCAAGCCCTGGTAGAAGCGCACCACCACCAGAGAGTGTGATACCTCTATGCATAATGTCCGAAAGTATTTCGGGTGGAGTAGCCTCGAGCACATTTTTTACACCATCCACCAGTTCTCTAATCGACAAAGACATAGCTTCTCGAATGTCTGAGTCTGTGACTACTACTTCTCGAGGTAGTCCAGTCAGTAGGTCTCTGCCTCGAACCCCTGTCTCCATATATTCTCCCGGAATTACCGAACCAATCGCAATCTTGACCATTTCAGCTGTTCTCTCACCAACCAGTATCTTGAATTCGTCGCGCATAAAAGAAATAATGTCGTTGTTGAGTCTGTCGCCAGCAACTTTTAAATTTTTAGATTTTACAATTCCTCCCAAAGAAATAACGGCTACATCTGTGTTTCCACCACCGATGTCTATTATCATCGAGCCCACTGGGTCTTTGATCGGAAGTCTTATACCAATAGCAGCTGCCATCGGCTCTTCAACCAAAAAAACCTCCCGGGCTCCAGCAGAACGAGTAGCATCGTAGACAGCTCGAGACTCGACATTGGTCGTGCCCGACGGTACGCCCACCACCACTCTCGGCCGAGCCATTTTGGGTGACATTTTGTTTGCTTTGTTTATCAAGTAAGAAAGCATCTCTTCGGTAACTTCAAAATCAGAAATAACCCCATCGACAAGCGGACGGATAGCTTTGATGTGTAGGGGTGTTCGGCCCAGCATTTCTTTTGCCTTCGCACCCACCGCCAAAATTTGGCTGGTTTTTATGTTGACCGCAACCACTGATGGTTCGTTGATGACGATACCGTGACCTTTCAAATACACCAAGGTGTTTGAAGTTCCTAGGTCTATGCCTATGTCGTTGGATATTAATTTATAAAATTTCTCAAACATTTTTAAATAGGCGCTAGGCTTTAGGCGCTAGGCTTTAGCAAAGTTAATAATTCTTCGGTCGAAACAATTTCTCCTTTTTCTTCTGTACGTTTTTTTATTTCTATACCACCATCTTTGATACTTCGAGCAGAGACAACGGCTCGTAGTGGCATACCCAACAAATCTGCATCCGCAAATTTTTCTCCAGCCGAAACTTCTAGCCTATCGTCAAACAAAACTTCCACACCTGCTCGAGATAAGGCCTCATACACTAGACTAGCTTCTTTGGCCACACCCTCGTCCTCTCCCAGAAGAAGTAAGTGTACGTGGAACGGGGCAATGGATAAAGGCCAGATTATGCCCTTGTCGTCCGCCAGAGTCTCCACCACGGCGCCCATGAGGCGTCCTAGGCCAATACCATAACTACCCATAATTATCTTCTGTCCTGCGCCTTTTTCGTCTAAATAAGAAAGCCCCATAGCATCTCCATATTTGGTGCCCAAAGGTAAAATATTACCCACTTCAATAGCTTTCTCTTCTTTGAGCTTTTCTTTATTGAATCCATTCTTCTCTAGATTTTCATCATTATAGACATCCTTGTTGATTGCCAAATTTTTCTCTTCATCAATATAAATAATGTCTTCGCCTGCAGACGAAATTGTTTGAAATTCATCTGTCAGTCCTGAAGTAAAAGAACCTCCAGCAGCCAGAGTTCTGTAAGTTCTGTGCCCAATACCTACACGTGTAAATATTTTCATATATGCGTTGGCACATTGCTCGTAAAACTTTTTGAACTCTTCTTCATTTTTACTAAAAGAATATAAATCTTTCATCGCAAATTCTTTCACACGCATAATACCGCTTTTAGCTCGCAGTTCATTTCTAAATTTTGTTTGAATTTGGTAAAGATATAGAGGCAAATCTTTATAAGAACTTATGAAGTGCCTTAGCATGTCTGTAATTGGTTCTTCGTGTGTGTTGGCGATACCCACATCTCCCCCCGAAACAAGTTTTGATTTAAACCAATTATCTACCACCGAGTCATCCCATCGGTTTGATTTTTTCCAAGTTTCTGGATTCTGCAGTGTAGTCATCAATATTTCTTGTCCCCCAATCGCATTCATTTCTTCGCGTATAATGTTTTCAATTTTCTTCAGAACTCGCAAGCCTAAAGGTAAGTAGTCATAAACTCCGGCCATTTCTTTGTGTATAAACCCTCCACGGAGCAAAAACTCAGCATTTTTTGACACCTCGTCTGCTGGAGCCTCTTTTTTTGTTTTAGTAAAAAGTTGCGATTGCTTCATGCTATTGATCATAACCCCATCTTACTCGAAAAAAGCCTTTCGGTCAAAGTATGAAACAAACCTACCTGAAGAATGAAAATCTGTTATAAGTTGCAAAACCTTAAACAATTTGATATATTATCTAAATGCAAAAAAGAAATTCAGCGAAAGAAATAGATAAAAATACCGATGCATCCGTCGAGGAGCTTTTTAAGGCTGGGGCACATTACGGCTATTCAAAAACCCGCAGACACCCTTCTATTTCTTCTTATATTTACGCTACAAAAAACAAAGGAGATATCATAAACCTTGAAAAAACCATGTCTTTGATTGGTGAAGCGAGTGTGTTTGTAAAAAGCTTGGGCGCAACTTATAAAACTATTATGTTTGTTGGTACCAAACCCGAAGCAAAAGAAATAATACAAAAAGCGGCGGAATCTTTGAATATGCCCTATGTTGTAGCTCGTTGGATCGGAGGAACTTTGAGCAACTTCACAGAAATAAAGAAAAGAATAAATGAACTAGAAAATTATCACAAAGAAAATTTGGAAGGTGGACTTGAGAAATACACCAAGAAAGAAAGAGTGATGCTGGCAAAAAAAATGGAGAAACTTACAAAATACTATGGAGGTCTCTTGGGTTTGAAGAAAATTCCAGACGCACTCTTTGTGGTAGATGCTAAGGCCGAACACATCGCCGCTGTTGAAGCTTTCAAGTCTGAAGTTCCTGTGATTGCCCTTGTAAATTCTGATTCAAATATAAAAAATATAGACTACCCTATCGTGAGCAACGATTCATCTATTCCATCCATAAAATTAATAACTGCTTCTATTGTAAGCGCCTATAAGGCAGGTGTGGCGTCAATACCGGCTACCGCTCAAAAGGAATCGTAAACTTAATATGTCTTTAGTAATAACCACTGAGTTAATAAAAGAACTTAGAGATGCTACTGGCATATCTGTTATGCAATGCAAGCGTGCCCTGGAAGAAGCCGAGGGAGACATGAAAAAAGCTTTAGCAATTTTGAAAAAAAGTAGTTCTGATATTGCGCTTAAAAAAGCAAATCGTGAGACAAAAGATGGTAGAGTTACAATTAAAACCAATGGAAAGAAATCTGTAGTTGTAGCTCTGCATTGCGAAACAGACTTTGTGTCTCGCAACGAAGACTTTGTAAATCTGTTGTCAGAATTGGCAGATATGACACTAGAAAAAGGAACGGAAGGAATGAAGAATGAGGCGAAAGAAATGATAGACGCGGTAATCCAAAAAACTGGAGAAAACATTGAGCTCGGAGATATATATGAAATTTCTGGTGATGTTGTGGGTAGTTATGTACACAACAACAAATCAGCTGTAATAGTGAGCTTGGACGGTGGTACTGAAGAACTGGCCAAAGATATCGCGATGCATATCACCGCCATGAAACCAGAATACATTTCTCCTGATGAGATTGATGAAGGAGCTAGAAAAACAATTTCTGAAGTTTTCACAAAAGAGGTAGCAAGCATAGACAAACCAGAAGAAATAAAAAAGAAAATGCTGGAAGGAAAAATAAATACATACTTCAAAGAAAAAACACTCCTCGAACAACCATTTATCAAAAATGGAGAAGAGACAGTGGGTAAGCTTTTAGAAAAAAGCAAAGCAAAAATAAAAGAGGTAAAACGTTATTCGATTTAAGTATAAAAATATAAAAACATGAACATTCTTTTCATTACTTTCTTCTTATCACTAGCAGGCATCATCATAATCATTGGAAGAAAGCTTTCACTTATCAAAAGCGGTGACGTAATGGTAACAACCGAACAACCTCACCCCTTTGTGCCAGATTTTGAAAAAATAAAAGAAATCACGTTCAAGCACACAAAAAAGTACGGATATGTGGCTTTGTTTGTTATAGTTAAAACATATCTCCAATCTTCAAATTTCTTTAAAAAGAAGATGGGGGAAACAAAAAATTACATAAAGAAACTATTAGTAAAGAAACAAAAAGAAGGAGGAGAAATAGAGAAACAAGAAGTAAACAAGTTTCTTAAAATGGTTTCAGATTATAAGCACAAGATCAGACACATCAAGCGAAGAATCCACGAAGAAGAGAATATGAAGTAAAGTTTTTGCCGGCATAGCTCAGTTGGTAGAGCGCCACTTTTGTAAAGTGGATGTCCGGGGTTCGAACCCTCGTGCCGGCTCCATATAAAAAGGACTCCTCTTTTGAGGGGTCTTTTTTATATATGGGCACGAGGATTCGAAAGACGGAGAAAGAGAATAATCTTAATTATTCTCTTAAGTTTTAAATTTTGGCGGGAATCTCTTATAATTTTTTTGCAGGAAATAATGTTTCTTTTATCTTCTTCAACACTAGAGTCATATCAATCGGTTTAACAAAATAACCTGAAATCCCAAATTTTTCTGCTTCGCTACGCGTCTCCTCGTCGGATTTGGCGGTAATGATGATAACTTTTATATTAAATGTTGGTGCGTGTACACGAACATATTCCAAAACTTTCATCCCACCGCCAGCTGGCATCATAATGTCTAATAAAATTAAACCCTAGACAATCTTTCCCTCACTTTTTCCACAACTTGATCGAGTGTCCAGTCTGTTTTTACCAAGTAATAGGCAGGTTCATTTTCTATTATCCCCTTCATTATTTTTTCGTCCGCATTTAGATTAGTAAGAAGGATAACGGGAACACTTTTCCCCCATGAATTTGCCTCCCGTAATTTCTTCATCATAGTCATGCCATCCATTTTAGGTAAAATTATGTCAAGCAAAATAAGGTCGGGCTTATTCAATAAAGCCAAATTAAGACCCTCTTCCCCATTTTTTGCCTGCAATACAGAAAATTTCTCGCCAATAAATTTATTAACTAGCGCCTTTAGTATTGCATCTTCATCTTCAACAATAAGTATTTTCATATATTTATATTATATCATCTCATTGGAATAGTAAAGTAAAAAGTAGTGCCGTGAGTGACATTGGACTCCAACCAAACAATTCCACCATTTGCTTCAACTGCCCCTTTAGCAATAAAAAGCCCAAGACCACTTCCTGTAGATTTTATGCTTTGGGCATCTACTCCACGGTAAAATTTCTCAAAAAGCTTTTTCTGATCTACTTCTAAAATAATCGATCCCGTATTATGAATAGCTATTAGATAATTTTTATCTTTGGTGTCGACCGTCACATCAATACTGGAATTTGCCGGCGCGTAATTCACTGCATTACTTAAAAGGTTGTTAAGAGCCTCGGTAAAAAGTAGCGGATCGAGATTCACTTCTTTTATTTCTGTTTTGATTATCACATTAATTTTCTGCTCCTTTCTGTCAGCCTCGCGTTTACATAATTTATACGAGGCATTAATAAGATCGGCTAGATTAATTATTTTTTTGTTCGCTACTAATTTACCTGTCTCTATACGTGCTACATTTAATAAGTTATTTACTAAATCAATAAGCCGTTGGTTAACTATATAAAGATCGTTTAGTCGTTCCTTTTGTTTTTCCTTTAAATCTTTGTCCTGCATAAAAAGTTCCAAAATCCACTTTGTTGATGAGAGGGGTGTGCGCAGTTGATGTGAAGCCAGAGAAATGAATTCAGTTTTTGCTTTATCAATTTCTTTTTGTTTAGTAATATCTAAAACCAAAAGCAAAAGCCTGTCTACCGTCTTGCTGTCCGGCAAAAAAATAGGAACTCCGTGATAGTGGCGCCATGTCTCCTTTTTTCCTGTTTGTGAAACATATTTCACCTCTGTATTAAAATCTTTTCCATTTAAACCGTCACGAAAAAATTTATCTAAACCGACTTTCTTATAGGAATCCATAGAAAAGACATTCAATCCCATCACCTCATCCACATTTTTTGCACCGGTCATTTCAAACAACTTGGGATTAAGTGAATCAATAAATCCATCCTTATTGATAGTATAAATCCCAATTGGAGCCTGATCAAATATTAAACGATACTTTTCTTCACTTTCTTTTAGCTTTAAATTATTTTTAAAAAGGGCATAAAATGATCCAATGAGTAGCAAAACAAATAAGACCACGAGGGATGACTGGGCAGAGTCAGCAATAGCTTTTTTATTCCAATGTTCTGCGGGGTGATCCATACCAAAAACGAATGATACCTGCCCTGTTTCTAAATTTTTAATAGGAACAAGAGCACTCACCCATGTTCCCCAACGATCTGTTGCTGGAGGCGTAATCAAAGACTTGCCACTAAATGGCAGGTAAAAAGAACTGTCAGCTTCTGTATATTCTTGTCCTGGGGGCGAATAGTCAGGTGAATTTGGGTCTTCAGAATCTGCGACAAAATAAATTTTGCCCTCTCTTTGAGTATAAAGATATAGAAATCGAACACTTGCATCTATATCCCTCAAGCTTACTAATCTTGTTTTTATACTCTCGTAGGGAATGGTGCCGATATCTTCCGGTGCGACACGTACTTGCTGTAACATTTCGCCATTCATCGCCTCTGCCGCTGTACTAGCAATTAATAAAGCCCTATCTGAAGTCGTCTTAACGCTTATTGTCCATGTCCACCATACATACCCTGCACCTAAAAATAGGGCTATCAAAAATACAAAGATGAAGCTAGCTTTTAATTTATTTACTGGGTTCATTGTAGTAATATACTACCATTTTTGAGTTACAAAATATCATTTACTAAGTTTATTTTAACAAATCATCAAGCTCACAAGAAAGCAATGCCGACTTATTGAGTTGTCCTAAAAGGTTATTTTTGCTTTTCATAATTATGACAATAGTGTATCATATGTGAAATAGCCTTGTTAATAAGGTGGAAGCCCTGTTACACCTAAGGAGAAATGACATTATTAATCTTAATTCCGTTCGCACATAAAATCGCCGTGGACAAAAAGAGACGGCCCATCAAACTCACCCCCATGATATGCTTCTTGAGTGGCGGGAATTATCTCACCGATTCCAAAATCAAAATCTATAGGAGTAAAAGATTTTTTCTTAGACATTACTATCTACTGATTTAGTAAAAAAGTGAACACCTCCTTTTGTTCTTACCTTTTCAACTGCGTTAAAAGAAACGGGTTTGCACTTTTTAGTATAAAAATCAACTACCACTGGCTCATTACGAGTCTTGGTCGCTATAAAGAAAACTGGAGTTTTTATTATTTTAGCCATAGTGTAAGAATACTATTTTCTAATATATTTTGCAATAGAATGTTCTAGGGAGAAATCCGCACGGGCTCCGGCTTTTGCTTTTGGCGAAATGCGGGCGGGGGTTAGTTGGAAAGAAAATAAAAAGATGATAAAATCTTTAAATGAAAGATTTTGACCTATGGAGTGAGTTAAAAAAGAAAATTGAAGCTGAGAAAAATGATCCTAACAAATTTCCCAAAGAGGGAGAAGTTTGGATGAGTAGTCTTGGAAGAAATATAGGATTTGAACAAAACGGAAGCGGGGATAATTTTTCTCGCCCTATGTTGATTGTAAAAAAGTTTAACAATCATATGTTTTGGGCCATATCACTTTCAACCAAACAAAAAGATTTTGATTTTTATTTCAACTATACTGACCCAAGCAATCAAAAAGTTTCAGCCATTTTGGCCCAAATGAAATTAGTTAGTGTAAAAAGACTAGGAAGGAAGCTTTATGATGTTCCAAATGAACTTTTTGATGGGATTAAGAAAAAACTCAAATCTTTCCTATAGAAAATCGAAACCCCGCTTTTGGCGGGGTTTCTCGGAGCCTTACGGCACTTTGTATATTTAGTATAGCAAACGGTTGCTATAAGTCAAGCAAAATTATGAATACTGAAAAAGAGACAAAATATCAAAGAATCCGCGCGGGTTCCCGATTTGTTCAAGAGGTAGATTTGGATAGAATCTGCATCCGTGGACGGCAAAGCGATTGATTTGCAAACAGCAGTCCTTTAGGGCTTCAGCTTTTGCTTTTGGCGGAATTCGGGGGCTAGTTAAATCTAAAATGTAAGATAATTTTTTGAATAATCCATATAATTCCAGGAGTAACGACAGTTGTTAAAAGAAGTAAAGAAATAATTGTGGTAAATTTACCAATATATTTTTCTTTTCCGCATACTACAAACTTATTATACGACTCTTGAAATTCAGAAACTAATTTTTTTAGATTCTCTATCTTATTTCTATATAAATAGTCGCTAATTTTTTCAAAGCATAATTCAACAAAATCCATATTATTTCTATTTACAAAAAAATTAACCAATAAAAAGTTTCTTAATTCAGAGAATTTTTTGTTAAATAATTCATAATCTTTTGTAAGCTTTTTTCTAAAAAAATAACTATCTGGTTTATTTATAAAATCAAAATAATTATCCATTTGTATATTTTTTTCACTTCTGTAAGATGCATTCCAAAGGTCATCACACCAGGAATTAATTTCTTCTGGTTTTAGAATATTCAATAATTCCAAGAATTTCTCTTCATCAGCTTTTTTCTGTTCGTTTTCTCTTGTAATCCAAGGAGTTATTATTTTTAATATTGAATCTATCATTAACTATGATTTTATGGATAATGGTCATGGGGTCAGGTACCTTTAAAACGAGCTCAAAATATTTTACCCTCCCAAATCTTCTGTTTCTCCTGGCAGTAATACCTTCACAATAAATGGTAAACAAGACTC
>Ga0163150_10002353_pt1 | contig 29145 bp, 22 predicted proteins | sample OliLakLV19P2IB_FD_148628 | JGI IMG/M metagenome (GOLD analysis project Ga0163150, IMG submission 148628) | Freshwater microbial mat bacterial communities from Lake Vanda, McMurdo Dry Valleys, Antarctica - Oligotrophic Lake LV.19.P2.IB | ecosystem: Environmental > Aquatic > Freshwater > Lake >...
ACGCAGACCAACAACACACCAATACCTACAACAAGCCTGCTGGATTATGACTGTCGCCAGCAACAACCCGTTGCTGGGTTTTGAGTGTCGTCGCGCCGAGGTCTACTTGTCGCCGGGGGGGCGGCTGCCCGGGGATCCGTGGGCCAAGACCGAGGCGATGAAGCAGCGTTTCGACGTGACGGTGTGATCCTGAGTAAACCGCTCACTTTAAAGTATTCTCACGATTGCTGGCCTTGCTCGTTCCACGACATCGCCTCTTTCATCGCCGCCAGCGTGCCGGGAACATCAAGGTTTTCCGACGCAAAGCCTGCATTGAGCAGATCTTCGGGCAGCAACGGATCCCATTTCTGCCGCATTTTGTTTTGGACGCTCGAGGCAATCGCCAGGCTGTCCGGAGTGGGCATGTGGAGCATTTCCTCCAATAGGTCAGTTACCGCCACTTCCTCCGACTTGCGAATTTCCAGATAGATGCCGTGGTTCATCGCCACGATGCCTTGCGCTTGGAGCATGAGCATCAGGGTGTCATTGATCCGGTCCCCTTTCCAAAGAAAGACGTGCACCTCGCTCCCGGCTTGCCTGATCCATGCTTTTTCCAGCCCGAGCCGGCGGTAATTGTCCCGGGCCTCCGCCAATAATGTCATTCCGGTCTTGTCGAGGAACGGCACCGCCTCGCCCTCTTGCAGGATGAGGCGCATTTCCCCCCTAACCCGGTCATGGATCATGGCCCCCGTGCTGCCCTCAAAGCTCGGCAGCGCACCGCCGGCGCCGGGCTGGACCTCGACGACCAAATCTTCCTGCGAGACGGAGAGGACCTGCCAGCGACGTCCGCCGAAGATGACAAAGCTGCCGGGCACCAGCGGGCGTGTGACGGGCATGGAGCCCAGCGTCCGGCCTCCGGTCACGATCCGGTATTCCTCCTGCGAACTGAAAGCGGCATAGAAGGAATAGTGACCGGTGATTTGCTCTCCTTTCGGTGCCAGCAATATCAATCCGGTTGGATCCTGGAAGATCAGTTCCTTGGCTCCCAGCGATCGCAGTAATGAGGAGAACAATTCCTTGGATATGTTGGGAAATGCGCCGGCGGAGCAAAGCATCTCCCACAACTTGCCCGCGGTCAGGCCGCCATGCTGGGCAATGAGGGAAAGGGCCTGCTGCACCATGGTGGAGGCATGCAAGCCGTCGCTGGCGACCGGTTCATACCACCCCCGGGTCAGCAGGCGGACCATTGCGGCGCTCTGCACCAGGCTGGCCCGCAGTTGGTCGGAGGGAGCCGATTGGACCGTAAGCTGCCGTTCGAGGGCAAAACCCCGGAGGATGGCGGGTTCACCCTTGCGGCGACCGGACCGACCCAAACGCTGTCGGAGGCTCGCCACCGACGGCGGTGGTCCAATTTGCACCACGCTTTTAACGGCGCCGATGTCGATCCCCAGCTCGAGCGTGCTGGTGCAAATCGCGGTGGCGGGGATTTCCTTTTGTTTTAGGGCCGCTTCTGTCTGCTCCCTGATCTCCTTGGAGAGATTGCCATGGTGGGGCCAGAATTCATTCGGCACCCGTTCGGTCTCGCACCGGCGCCGCAGGCGGTCGGCGAAGAATTCGACCGAACTCCGGCTGTTGGGGAACACCAGGTTGTTTGAGCCACGCAGAACCTTGAACAGGTCGGTGACGATCGAGCCCTTGGCGATCAGGTCCGGAGTCTCTTCTTCCTCCTGTGCTTCATCCGGGGGCGCGCTCTTTTCCACCACGCCCTTGATCAGCACCATGAGCTCCTGGCCGTTTTCCCTCGCTTCAATCAGTTCCACCTCGGCCCCATGCGACTGGCGGAGGAATTCTTTCGCGCCGTGCATGTCGCCCAGCGTGGCGGAAAGTCCAATGCGGCAGACGCGGCGTTGCAGCAGCCGCTCGATCCGCGTCAGTTGCGATTGCAGCTGCTTGCCCCGCTCTGAACCCATGAAGGAGTGCAGTTCGTCGATGACAATGTAACACAGGCCGGCCAGCAGGGCCGCGACGCCGTGGCCCTGCCGCATGAGCATGGCTTCCAGCGATTCGGGCGTGATCAGCAGGCAGCCACCCGGGCGCTTCTGAAACTTGCCCTTGCGGGAGGCGGCCACGTCGCCGTGCCAGGGCGTGACGGGGATCGCCAAGGATTCGCAGAGCAGCTCGAGCCGCTGCCACTGGTCATTGATCAGGGCCTTCAGCGGGCTGATGTAGAGCACCAGTTTCATTTCCTCCCCCGGTTCCGCCACCCGGGTGAGGATCGGGAGGAAAGCAGCCTCGGTCTTGCCGGAGGCCGTCGAGGCCGCGATGATCACGTCGCGGTCGCCCGCCAGAATCGGCGGTATCGCCCGCTCCTGCGAGTCCCGCAGTTCCGTCCAGCCCGATTCCCAAATCCAGCGCTGGATCCGCGGATCCAGTTTTTCATAGTTCCGGGAACGAGGCTCAGAGCTTGAATTTGGCGAATTCGTCATCGCTGGGCGGCGTCGCACCGTTGGCGTCAGCTTCAAGGCTTAGATCAGCGGCGCCGCCATCGTCTTTCGCCACCGCGACCTGACCAAGCAGGGCTTTCCAATCGGTCCCGGCGTTCTGCTGGAGGACCGCGAGCAGGTTCACGAACGAGGTAATGGTCGTCCGGGGCGTCCGGAAGTAGGCTTCGCCGACCTTTTCCTGACAATGCGCCATAAAGGCCGGCAGGGCTTCGCCGGGCAGCGGGTATTGCGATTCGTCTCCGTAGGCGAAGACGTGCTGGATCTTTTGGAGGAGAACAAGGAAGTCTTCCTGGCTGAGACTGGAAAGTCGGATGACCGGGTGCTGGAAGTCCACCAGCCCATCCTTGGCGAAGGTGTTTTCCGCCAAGCGTGACTGTAGGGCCGCGTAACTGTAGAGCCCGCGCCGGGTATCCATCAGGAATTCCGGCGTGCCGCCGAGCAGAAACCCCAACCCCGAGGACGAGCCCTGCAGCACGTCATTCAAGATCCGGAGGATCTGCTCATAGTTGGCATTCCGTGCCTGTGAGTTCGACAATTTATAGAGGTTCACCATCTCATCCAAACAAATGAGCAAACCCGAGAAACCGCAGAGTCGGACAAACACGCTGAAGAGCTTCAGTTGATCGTAGATGTTGGAGTCGTCGACGATGGTGCGAACCCCCAGTGCGTTGCGGGCATCGGTCTTGGTTGAAAATTCCCCGCGCAGCCACCGAATGGCATCCGCTTTCCTCTGTTCGTTCCCCTCTTTGGCCGCGCTCCAGTAGACTTGGATGACTTGGGCGAAATCGTAGCCGTTCACCATCTCGGACAACTGCCCCAACTTCTTCTGGATGATAACCTCCACCCCCACCCCGCTGCCAGTCGCCTCGGTCGTGGCCGTATAGATGAACTTCTCGACTATGCCGGGGAGTGCGCCGCCGTCCGGCTTGGTCCGGGTCGAAAAATTCTTGCTTAGTTCAGCATAGAGCGAGCGGGCCTGCCCGCCGGAGGCCTGCAGCCGCCGCTCGGGATTCAGATCGGCCGTGGTGGTGACCAGTTTCTTTTCGAGGGCTATCGCCCGGATCAGATTTAGGAAGAATGTCTTGCCGGATCCGTATTCACCTATGACCAGCCGGAAGGCCGCGCCGCCATCGGCCAGGCTGTCGAGATTCTTCAGGAGCGCGTCAATTTCGTGGGCCCGCCCGACTTGGATCAGGTGCTGGCCGACGCGCGGCACGACGCCGGTGCGCAACGCTTGGATCAGGGTGTCCCGGTCTCTGGGTCTAATGGTTGGTGGCATGCGTGGTATCCTCTAGGAGGTGGCCGGCAATTTCGAGAGGATCCTCTCCTTCGATGATTGCTTGGTCAAATTTTGTGAAAGCAGCGTCATTGATTCTTTCCAATGCGCCATCCGGCAGCAAGTCTTTGTCAGCGCATAGTTCCTCAAACTCCGCCCGGGTCCATTGCGTCCGCCCAACTAGCAGCGCGAGCAGCTCCACATGGGCCACATCGAGGTCGAGCAGCGTGGCCGTGCCCACGGGAGCCGGGTCTGGTTCCTCGGTTTCCTTCTTTTCGGCCGCCAGCACGGCGGCATGCTCCGCATAGAAGATGACGGCCAGCTTCTTGGTCACTTCATCGGATACTTTCCGCAACTGCTGCACCTTCGCGGCATTGAGCTGGATCGGGCCCGCTTTCTGTCCGGCCGGGACCGGGGTGGGCTTGGCCCCGGCGGATAACTCGTGCAGGCGGGTGTAAAGCGCCGCCGGCTCCATGCCGAATAGCGCGTAAACCTTTTCCATCACTTTGACCTCAGCCGGCGCCACCGTGCGATCCGTGTAGATCATGGTAAGCAGGAAATCGGTGACCTTGGCCCGGGCCTCGGCATTCATTTGTTGGATGGTCGGCTTGAGTCCCGTGAGCCCTGGCGCCTGAGCGCGGAAGCGCGCGAGTCGCGCCAACAGACGCCGTTTATCCTCCGGTTTCACGGTGGCGTTGCCCTGAATTTCGTCCTGCAGTATCTTCATTTCCTGGTCGGTGAAAGCTCCGTCCGCGGCTGCCACTGCCGCAGCCAATCGCAATAGCAGGGACGCCAAGCCAAATCCTTCAGCTACGTGCTCGATACCATCCGTGGCAAAAACGACGACCGTGTCCTCCAAATCCGGCACCTCCCCGCCAAATCGCGGGTCAGGCTCAAGCCCGATGCCCGCTCCAGCAAGCGAACGGCACCAACCGACGTAGGTCAAACGAGCCGGTGCAACCTGCTGACCAAAACGTCCGAGCAAGCCCTGATACTTGAGCGTCGACGCGGTTTCTCCCGCCGCTCTCTTGCCCAATCCCTCCACGGTCGATTGCCAGGCTGCCGGCCAAAGGCTGACAGGTAACAACACCAAGCCATCAAAAGTGTCCTTCCTTTCCCGGTTCCGCCCGACGAATCGACTGTACGCGTCCAATTGCTGGAAGCATTCCACGGCAATCGCATCGAGTTTCGCATAGCTGGCCGTAAGGATGGAAACATCCGGCAGGTCCGCCGACTGGGCCAGCGAGCCGCCGAAGGACGCACTGGCTGGACGGTAGGTGAGTTTCAAGCGGGTCTTGTTGGCCGGCAACACGAGGCCCTCGCCCAGTTGCCGGGTATACTCGAACGCAAAGAGCCGTGCAGTATGTTCGGGGCAACGTTCGGCCGCCGCAGGCAAACGGGTGCGCGGATCGTTATGATACCAGGTATAGGCCCAGTTTGGCGGCAGGGGTTTGCCGGCGGCGGCCAGTTGCCCCAGCTTCCGGCGCAGTCCAAAGGTCAGTTGGTAACGCGTCAACGGCGGCGGCTCCTCGTGGTCGGTCCCTCCGGATTGCATCGACTGCGACGCCTCCACGAAATCCATGAATTCGGCGGAATACCGGTTGAAGCTGCCACTTTGGCCGTAGATGGAGCGGAGGCGGCGGACCTCCTCAATGATGGCAGGGATTTCCGTCCGCGCGGTCTCGTCAATCTTTGCATCCGCTAGAACGCGCCGCTCCAATCCGTAGAAATACAGGAATACATAGCCAATGTCGGCTGCCGGATCGCTTCGTCCCGTGGTCAACCATTGCAGATAGGAAGCCCGCGCCGCCGGCGAAGCATAACTATAGCTGGACCAGTAATTCAGCATGCGCACATGGCAGTCAGCCTCCCCCGCCGAGACCGGCTGCGCCGGATCGATTAGCGCTGGTTCAACCGTGCGCCCGTTGACCGAACCTAATTTTTCCCCGACATAGATCATTCCGCCCGCGACTTTGAACGACCCAATCACCGTGTTGCGACCGGACGCCACCCAGCATTCCTGGATTCGAGCCGGGCTGGGGGCGGGTAATTCCGGCGGCTCGGCCTCATCGATATTGATCTTTATAGAAAAACCTGGATTTGCCCCCACCTGAGCACGCATTCGGACTGGCTCAACTGCCGGTTCCTCCTCTTTCTGCCTTCGTTGAACCGGGTCGGGCCGCCGGCTCGCCATGTTACCGAACAACTTGATGAAGAATATCCGATAGAGTTCACCGTTCGCGGCTACATTCGCTGCGACGTTCTGGCTAGCCACGGACTGTGGTGAGATCGCGCTAGCACTCGCCAACCGGGCTCGCCCGTCCACCAAGGCGTGGCCCATTTCTTCTTGGGGCGCCTGTTTGGCCTCGATCGCCGCACCTGACACCAGCGCCGCTTGCAACGCACCTTTGTCTTCTGAACCCAGCATCCAGCGCAAAAACGTGGTTTGATTTCCAACCACCGCACAGTGCGGCCGCCCTTCCTTGAGAATCGCCCCTAGCGCCGCCTCCTGGCCCGATAATATTTCCTGCACTTGTCCGAAGGCGTAGATCTGCCGGAATAACTCCTGCGCCACATTACTAGAATCGGTCAGCCGCGGGTGTGCTACCGTCTGACGGAGGGCGGCCTTGGTCAGGGCGGCACAAGCTAACGCAATCTGCCGCGCCGAATCGGGTCCGATTCCCCTCAATTGCGAAAAGCGTGAGGCGTCCCAGCCTTGCACCGCGAGCAGGGTATTTAATCCGCGGTCGTGAAGTGGCTTCAGCCTCAAACCCGATGTTACTCGGCGCACTTCGTCGATTGATATACTCATCAGATACCCTCGCTTTACCTCATTCAGATACTCATTCCCGGTGGCCTTGATCTCCGTTTGTAATTTTGCAGTCAGATCCTTTTGCCCCTGCAGTATTTGCTCAAATGCATTGATGATTTCGCGCATTCGGCGATGCATCCGGCCTGTCTCGGACCGACGATACAGAGCCCAGATGGTAAGGCAGACAATACCCGCTAGGCCTAGTATCACAGCCCCGAAACTACCAACCGGGTTCACCGTGTGCTGACTTGAGGCAGTCGCCGTGTTTTCTACTGTTTCCACTATCGCCGCCGGCTTTGAGTCAGACGGGGGTGGTTTGCTCGCCGCCGGTGGCCGCTTGGCGGTAAGTGTGATGGTAAACTGCAATAGGTTAGTGTATGAATCACGCTCTAGGCGAATCAGACGGGCGTCGTAAAGCGAACCAACCGTTTTTGAGCCGATAAGGAATTCTAGAAATCTGTTTGCCGTTTGTGCGGCAACATCTGCCGGTCCAGCGGCTATGCCCATTAATGAGCTGAGTTCGCGTGTCCCAGACCAATCATTTAGCGTGATACCTTCCGGAAGGGGCTCGGCAAGGATCCGCAGGAAAGATGTCACCCGCTGATCATGTGGAGTCTCCTTCTTGGCTTTTTCTCCCTGCCTCGCGGAATTCAGGGCAGAGAGCATTTCGTCCGGAAATAAATCGAGCCTAATTGTTCCAGCTCCGTTCGCATGCCGAACCATGACCGTAGTGCTACCAAAACTCTTAATGCTAACGTCATGCATGATCGTGCCGTCCTTCAAGCGGAGCTCCGCAATGGGTTTCGTCAGATCGACGTCGGCCAGCGCGCAGGTGGCCAGGACGATGGGCAGGCAAACCCTAGCGATGAACGATTTCATACGACGTCAGAATCTTAAGGCACCACCTCTGGCCCGAGGGATGCTATGATCAAACAACTGGATGGCTTTGCCCCCCAGCACTGTCAACGGACTTGCCACACCTTTCCCGAAATAGGTGCGCGGCACCGCACTCGCCTCGAATCAGCCAGAAGAATTTGCTCGATCCGGCCACTGGCCTAAAGTAATTATTCACTACGGGCCTTAACCAGAATAGCTATAGGAGGATTCAATGAAGGCCCATACCTTGTTCGGAAGGATTGTCACGGCGAGCCGGCTTGCCGTTATTACTTTTATCGTAGCTGGCTTCTCGCTCTACGCAGAAGAGTACCAAGTCTATCGTGGCCTGCTGCACGCGCACACCCTGTTCTCGGATGGTAGCGGCACCCCTGCCGAGGCTTACGCCATGGCAAAGTCGGCAGGCTGTGACTTCTTTGCCGTCACTCCGCACAACCACAAGGATGCCGAAGACGGCGCCAAAGACAGGGCGGACGGGATCCTGATCGCGACGAACCACCTGCTGTACGAGTCCAATGACCCTCTCAACATCACGACCACTAGCGGTGCGCATCTTCAGGTAGTGTCGGTGCAGCGAGCAGCTCATGATGCCACGGTCGCAAACTTTGCCCCACTCTACGGCGAGGAATTCTCGACGATTTCATCGGGCAACCACGTAAACGTGCTGGGCTACGACAAGGTGCTCACAAACCCCAATGGCGATTTTCGCAGCCTATTCCAAACGCTCGATCAGGTTGTCGCGGATGGGAATCCGATGCCGATCGTCCAGCTGAATCACCCCGACGTGCAAGCCGACCTGTTCTATGGTGGCGCCGACCCAAAGGTGAAAAAGAAGATGTTCAATGACTATGGCTTCGATGAATTCGGCCAGGACTTTAGCGAGATCGTAGCTACCGGTGGGAAGTATGTGGTCCTGCTAGAAGTCCTCTCCGGTCCGGCGATGAGGAAGCAGGCGAATCCCAATTTCCGCTACCCAGATCCCCACGAAAACGATTACTATTTCTATTTAGCCCAGGGCTTCCACATCAGCCCTTCCGCGGGACAGGACAATCACTACAAAACCTGGGGCGTATCCAGCTCGGCGCGCATGGGTGTGTTTGCCACCGCTCTAACTCAGAATGCACTCTTCGAGGCCTTCAGGGGCAATCGGACGTTCGCGTCCGAGGACAAGAATCTCACCGTTAAGCTAACTGCAAACGGCAAGATCATGGGAAGTTGCCTCGAATTACCCTCGGGTACCGATATCAATTTCGAAGTCACAATTTCGGATCCGGACGAGCCCAATGCCGATTACGACATTGTATTGGTCCGCGGCGAAGTGAAGCCGCAGAAGAGGGATAACCTTCATCGGCTGATGGCCAGCGATGGCGTAATCGAAACGGATGAACGCAATGGGAATGGAGCAGTTTCGTTCTCTACGACGACCGCAGGGCATCCAGAGTTCTTCTATGTGCGGGTCACGCAGGACAAAGACGACCGGACATGGACTGCTCCAGTTTGGATCAACTATCCACGAACAGGCGCTCCGGTAGCCGCTGGCGAAGACACGTGGGCCTGGTCGGCAAGCTCAAGCTTCAAGGTTTATCACCATGACTGGTGTAGGGTCGTGGACACCATCTCTCCCCAGAACGAACGGACCGGAGCGACACCCCCTGAAGGACGCACGCTGCATGACTGCAAACGTCCAGCAGAGCCGCAACATTAGCCGGCCGGAAACAACTCCAGGCTCTCCCATTCCCTATCCAGAAGTGCATGCACATATTATAAGACGCTATTTGCGTTGAATCGATGTGCTATCCGCCATGCCTATAACGCCCGCCCAGTTTCAGGTTCTCTATCCGCAGATCGCGGCCTGGATACAAGAAACGCTGCGAAGCCACGCCGATTCTGCACGGTCCGTCCAATCGGCCGGCTTCCCCACTCTATCCCAATATTATTCTGCAGGTCTGCTTCAGGGTGCAAAATATATACCCGTTGCGAATCCGCCTAAACCACCGTTAGCGAGGCTGGGCCTGACTCAATTTCACGCCTTTGAGCAGCAGGAGGTCAAAGGTGTCACCTACCTCGACACCTACTTCGTGCGGCTAGGATGTGAGGATCAGGAGTCGCTCCATTTCCATGAACTGATCCACGTTGTCCAATGGAGCGTGCTTGGCCCAGAGCAATTCGTTGCCGCCTATGCAGACGGTCTTGAGCGCTTCGGCTACTGGCACTGCCCCCTAGAAGTGATGGCATACAAGGCAGAGAGTGAGTTCGTACGAGGGAGAATATTCGATGCCGAAAAGCGCGTCCGAAAAGAACTCGCGCATATTTATGGGCTTTAGGGGCCAGGTGACAGCAACCCCCGGACAGGGGGGGGCCTCTTTTGGACAGAATCTGGTTATTATAACAGAATAAACGGACGAGAACACAGCAAGGGTTGGTACTTCGGTTCGCGGCGGCGGAGAGCATAGCAGCACACGATATTTTTTGAGACGAATAGTTCGCAACGAACAAGGCGATGCTGAAGGGTTTGGGGAATGGTATGCGGCCCGGCAGGCTCGGCTGCGGGCCGACCCACTCGCACGGTATTTTGTGGAGTTGCGGAACCATACCCAGAAGACGGGCGCACGAGTAGTAAACCATATCCGGTCGGCGGAAAAACTGCGTGAACATCTCGCGCGGCAGGTTTCCGGCAATAGAGGGAACTGGTTCGGTGACTCAGGAGAAGCACTGCCTCCCGCCCCCGAGATGGAGGTGGGTGAGGCGGCCTTCGCGCATTTTCGCACGCTTCTGGAAATCGTTTACGAATGCTATGTGGATTTCGGACCAGTCATCGACCCGCAGCAGCACTACACGCCGGAACATTTCGCGAAACTGGGAAAGACCGCGGAGGACGCCGAAGAGGAACTCGGATACCCGCGCGGCTGGACCTCGTTGGGGAAGACCGGTCCGTCTGATATCCCGTATCGCTTCGAACTCCTGCGCCGATACGCCGCCGGAGAAGGTGGGCTAAACGAAATATTCGCGCGGTATCTCGGGAAGACCACACCGCGGCCGGCCCCGCTGCCGGAGCGAGTGATGCCTGAAGACGGCCATGGGGATCAGCGGGAGTCTGCGGAGCCGGATTCATAGGCGCACCAAAAGCGTTCGACTCTGATCTTCTGCCCCTGCGCCGTGAATTCGAAGGGCAGTGCCTGCAAGGCGGGAGTGGAGGCGCGATCTGATTTCAGGCGCTGATGAATGGTGCCGAAAACACTGCCAGCGGGACCGATCTCGAACCGGGTTCTCAGGAAGTGATACCAGTGCGCAACGGCCAGCTCCTCACGAAACCCGGCATAGCCGAACCCGTCCGGACGGGCGATGGTGCGTGAAAGAGCGAGAAGATAAACACGCCGGATCTCCCCGTCTCGCTGCGAATTGAAACGAAGTGACCTTGCAACTCCCTGAAGCGATTCGCGTCCGAGCCAAGCGAGCACGTCATCCGTCCACTTGTTCAAATCTTCAGCAAGGTTGCGGGCCTTGCTGCGGAACTTGCGAAAATCATTGGTAAGGTGATCCTGCCACTTTAGCTGCACGAGCAGGAGTTCTCCGGTGGTCCGGTCGAGGATGGCGGCGTCAATATCCGTTGCGATCCTCGCGCCATCACGGACCTTTACGTTCCCGTCGACGCGTGCGTAGCGCACACCCTGAAACAACGCATAGAACTCATCGCGCATCAGTTCCTCTCGCGTATCGATGAACCGGCTCCACGACTCCGGTTCGCGCCAAGCCAGCATCGACGCTGCCGTATGAAATGGGTTATGTGTGACGCCCGATACTGGGCGCAAGAAATAGCCGTTTTGGAGGTCGATGATGAGCGGAGGATGAAACGTGGCGGTTGCCGGAAGCCGTTCTGCTTCGGACGCGCGTAACGTCAGAACCGCCACCGCCTGCCGGACCCGGTCGATTCCCAAGCCCGTAAACCGGGCGATGCTCTCGAGAAAGGGTTCTGCCGGCATCCAGACCGTGAGACTGTGTGGAATTGAAATGGCCGGGAAGTGTTTCGCCGCAATTTCGGCAAAGCCGACGTGTTTCAGACACATACTCGCCAGCAGTGTAGTGACCACAACCAGGTCGGATGTCGTGGTTGGTCCGAAGTCTTTCGCTAGGCTGATTCCGGTCTCACTTTTCCATGCCAATACCATCGGCACGGCTTCCGCAATGAAATGGAAATCGATTCCAAGCGTCGAATCGTAGGCCATCATTTCCGCTCCTTTGCTAGGGGTCCACGGCCGCACGAGCGGCCGCATCTCCGAATTGGGATTGGAAAGCTTCCAGTCGCCGAGCCACGGCATCCGGCCGGTCGCGTAAAAGCTTCCGACCTTCGCCGCAATCTCGTCCTGCTGCCAGCTGTCGAACAATTCCCAGTCCGCTCGCAGGTCGTGCGCACCCGAGGTCAGTCTTTCCTCAAGGTCCAGCCAAAGGTTCTTTTCCTAATCGTCTGCAAAGTGAGCGATCACGAAGTCAGCATTGTCGATGGTCAGGGTGTCCCCGTTTAGGTTAACAGTGACGAAGCCGCACCGCGCCATTTCGGCGAACCGGCGGAGCAGAAAAACAATACCGAATTGTCGCAGAAGGCCACCGGCGGCCTTCAGGCTGGCCAAGTCTGCCCCCGCAACCGGCAAACCAGAACCCTGCAAACCGCAAAGGAGGTAGCGTGCGGCAACGCTCCATCCCCATTGGGCAAGAGAGAAGTCATGAGGCGAAAGCTGTTTGCCGGTCGGATTGCGCTGCTGCGCCACCGCCCAGTAGTCCATGGTCCGCGTGATTTCCAGGAATAGCGCAAAGCGTCCATTGCGATCCTTGGGAAGGTTCTCACACAGGCTAGCGAAATGGCGCTCCGCCAGGGCCTCTAAATTTGACGCTGCCTCGTCGGCTTTCACAGGCTGCCGGTCGCGGTCGGGCCTGGTTGCTGGCTGTGAAACCGCTTCGCGGTCCGACGACCGCTGGAGGTTTTCGTGATGTCATTGGGCAGCACGGTCAATTTGTCCCGGGTTCCTGTCCCGGGTTCAGCAGCACCCCAAATTCCTTATCAAACTAAAGGTTCACAATTCGGTCCGAAGAAGTAGGCGATACAGCCCACAGTTCGTCGGCGTCCGGCGCGTGGCCAAGGCACACGCCTTCCTCTCCCGCGAATTCACCAGCGGTGATCAGGACCGTCTTCCCGGTGGGGTTAGGCCCTTGCATGGCGCGTGACGGCCCGACTGGATTGTCCGGTCTGTTTCCCCGACAGCCTAGCGTTGAGCCGTCTTGCAACGGTCACCCGGAGGGCACGCGCGAGCGCCACCAGTTCTCGGTCACTGACCGACCGGCTTTGTCTTTCGACTTTCGCCAATACTGACCGCGCCACAGGCCACCCGGCCGCATGACACCGGTGCTGTAACTCAAGCTGGGTTAGGTCCATTTTCTGGCGTAGTCGTGCCACGGACGGGCCGCAGATGTTCGCCTGCTTGATCATGTGTCGAGGAGGACGACCGTCAGAGGCACCTTATGTAGCGCTTCAAAGAAACTGGCCTTTAGTGCCTCGTTGTCCCGGCCATCATAGATAGCCGCCGTTGCGGGATCGCGCGTAAGCGTGGCCAACGCGCGATCATTCACCGCGACGAATTGTCCGTCATCTGTTGCCAGCACCCAACGGACCCGGGCCAGCCCTTTCATCCGTTGTGCGGTGTCGGGCTTGGTGCCGCGGACCGCGTGGGCAATGGAGCGTGTTAGAAGCGTTGACATGAGGAGAAGCGTAGCAGGTCAGGCGGCGTTGCCCAGGATGAAATTGCCCTCGGGCGCGGATTTCCGTCAGCGCTGCGCGGCGGGGACAAACTCGTCGAGTTCGGAGGCGAGGTAGCCGGCGGCGGCAAACCGCCGCACGAGCGCGCGGTAACGCTGGTCCGGGCTGTTCACGAAATTGCCGGACACCCAGGCGCCGTCACCGGGCACCGGCATGATTTCGCGGCCGTCGCGGTCGCGGATCACGCGCGGATACCGGAAGAAACCGAAGACGGATTCGCGACCTTCCGCGTCGGTGACCACCAGCAGCACGCCATGCTCCGGCGCCAGCCGGCAGTAGCCGGTCCCGGCCCCGTAGTTCCAGCACGTCTCGGCCGGCAGGGCGACCCCACGCAGGCGCCCGTCCTCCACGAGGAGTCCGCGCGCAACCCGCCGCGAAAATTCCCGGCGTTCGGGACTGTCGAACGGACCGTTCACCACCGTCACCGGGTGAAAACCCATCAGCCGCGCGTCGCCCTCGACGTCCCCGAGAAACGCCGCGAGTTCGTCCGCGCTGACGCGGGCGGGTGCGGTGAAACTGAAATGATAGGTGAGGCTCATGTCCGGGGACGGTCCGCGAATCGGATGACGCCAGGCTAGCTGCCGCGCGGCGTTTGCCCAGGATAAAACGGAAGAAATCGCACCTTTGTTTTCTGCCGGCCAAGGCGCAACGCGCCGCCGGCCGGTCTCCGCGAACGACGAAGGGAAAGGCCCCGCAACCGCTGCCCGCCAGAGACGACGAAGCGGAACTGCCGCCCGGCGGGAGGCCAGCGCCGGAAGCCGGCGCGAGGCAAGGCCGCCCGTCTGCCCCCAGGTGTCCGCCGGCAAATGGCTCCAACTCCTGGACAGGCATTGCTTTCGGGCAAGTTCTATCCTGTGCTGTGGCTGTGAAGGGCGGCAGCCGGGCCAGCAGGCCGCACCCACGCCTGCACCCGCCCATGGCTCCGCTATCCCAGCCACCCAGTCCGCCTGCGCCGCCCCGTCCTTTCCGCTGGACCGACGAACAGAAGGCCGTGCTCGGGCAACCCGCCCCCGCCCGCCTCCTGGTGGAAGCGGCCCCCGGCACCGGCAAGACCGCGGTCGCCTGCGCGCGCGCGGTCCGGCTGATCGCCGAGGAAGACGTGCCGCCCTCGGCCATCCTGATGGTGAGCTTCACCCGCACGGCCGTCGCGGAAATGCGCAAGCGGATGCAACTGATGCTACCGGACGGCCGGGCGCACGCGATCAACATTTCCACGCTGGACCAGACCGCGTTCACCTTCGGCATCGGCTGCGGCGCGGAGTTCGACCGCCTGATGGGTTCGTTCGAGGGCAACATTGACAACGCGCTCAAGGCGCTCACCTCCGGGAACGCGCTGCTCCGCGACTACCTGGGCCGCCTGCGCCACATCATTGTGGACGAGGCCCAGGACATCACCGGCACGCGCGCCCGCTTCATGGCCGAGGTGCTCGCCGCCCTGCGGCCGCAAACCGGCGTCACGGTCTTTGCCGACCGGGCCCAGTCGATCTTCGGCTTCAGTTCCGACCTAGATGACGACGGCATCGCCGAGCGGGATTTCCTCGCCCTGTATGATTTCCGGAAAGCCGGTTACATCGAGAAGCCGCTCAGCGAAAACCACCGCTGCGAAAACCCCGCGCTCCAGAAGGTCTTTGCCGATTCTCGGCAGGCATTGCACGGCAAGAAGGCCGGCATCGAGCGGGTCCGCACGGTGATGGCGGTCGTGGAATCCGTCGCGGCCGACGAGGGCTCGGCGGTCCAGGAGCTGCCGTTGGTCGACGGTGACCTTGTGCTCTTCCGGAAGCGCGGCTCGGCCCTCATGTTCGCGCAGCACTGTCCCGGTTTCCACCGGCTGCGGATGCCTGGCTACCCGGCAGCCGTCTTTCCCTGGATTGCCGGCATCTTCTCCTCGTGGACCTCCACCTTCATCGCGGCGGACGTGTTCGCCGGCCGCTGGCGCGACCTCCCGCCGTGCCTGGCCTACGGCTACGACGCCGTCACCGCCTGGAGCCTGCTGCGCCAGTTCGCCGGCGACAGCAAGGGAGCCGTGGACGTTCCGGAAATACGCCGCCTGGTGGCGCGTTCCCGCCCCCCGGTCGAGCTCTGCATGCTCGACTGCGGCGGCCACGGCCCGGTGTTCAGCACGATCCACGCAAGCAAGGGCCGCGAGGCCGACCGCGTCTACCTGATGCTGCCGCGCAATCTCGAATACCTTGGGTATGGCACGAAGCCGCCCGACCCCGAGGAGGAGGCGCGGGTCTTCTACGTCGGTTCCACCCGGATGCGGAAGGAGATCCACCGGGGCACGGCCCAGACCATGAAAGCCGCAAGGGCGCTCCAGCCGGGCAGCCGCCGCGTCGCGCAGCTCCTGGGCCCCAAGGTGAAGTTCCAGGTCGGGCTCGACGGCGACCTGCTGGCCCACGCTCCGGTCTCGCGCGAGCCGGCCTTCTGCGCGGATGCGGCCTCCGCCGCCGCGGCTCAGCAGCGGCTCGCCGGCCTCTGGGATCGCGCGTTGCGCGCCGGCGCGGCGCCGGAGGTCACCGGCGAACTCGTCCGGGTCACCGTGAACAGCTCGCCGCAGGACGCCTACCGGTTTCTCTGCGAGGGCGCCGTCGTCGCGTGGTCGGATGTTTCCCTCCTCCGCGACCTGCGCACCCTGGCGGAGAAACGCCGCGCGAAGTATTCCTGGAGCACGCTGCAGCCGCCACCCGACCTCGGTCCGCTCCGGCTGATCGGCCTGCGCACGGCCGCAATTCCCGAAGGACCGGTCCACGCCGGCCGCCTTCAGGAGCCCTATGCCACGAGCGGTCTCTTTCTCGCTCCCCTTGTCAGCGGTTTTCCGTCACCATTTTTCAAGTTTATCAAGACATGAGCGACCCCGCCAAAGTCCGCGACTACCTTGTCGGCCGCCTGCGCCGCGACCTCGTGGGCCCGCAGGATCCTGCGGTGCCCGCGGAAGTCCTCGCCGACTACCCGACCGACAAGTATCTCACCGGCATCCTCTACCCCCGCGAGGCCCGGCTGCCCCAGGAGGAAGACGAGGAGCTGGCCGGAGGAAACGGCGATGGCGACGAGGAGGACACGGCCGTGCCGCTCACGAACTGCCGCCGGCCCGCCTCGGCCGGACTGAGTTTTCTCGTGCCTGAGGGAGCAATGCTCGAATTCACCGTCTACGGCGCGCGCTATGTCCGCCGCTGGCTTGCAGCCGACGGCGTAACCCTCGCGGACAAGCCCTCCGGCTCAGATCCGCGCCTCGTCCGCTGGTTGCGGGCAGAACCGCCGCCGGCCACCGCGCCGGTCGCCACTTCCGGCAAGCCGGAGCCCGTCGATCTCGCGCCGCTCGGTTTTCCCGGCCTTGAACTCTATCTCCAGATGTCGCCGGCTCCGGGCAACGTCGCGGTCACCGCCGTCCTCGTGAACCGCGCGAACGGCGGTGACAGCCGCGCGGTATTCGAGGAACGCACCTGGTTCCAGACAGGACTTGTGGTCCGCGTTGCCGCCGGCGGATCGTTCACCGGCCGGCCGGTCCGCAAGGCCGGCTCGACCCGGGACGACCAGACCGCCGAACTCATCTTCCGCGATGCCGTGGAATTCGCCGTCGGCCATACGTGCGCCGCATCGTGGACGATTGACGAAGGCGGTGCTGCCCGCTCCGTGCAGACCGAATGGATTCCCTCCAGCACGGTCTATCCCGTGTCCTTTGACGGTGATGCGGTTTTCGACGCGGTCCGCGCCAACACAACCCTGCGGCCATTCTCGGCAACCTGGCTTGGCAACGCGTCCCGCACCGACCTGCTGGCCGCCCTCGCGCTGGTGCCCGGTGCCTATGACCGCTGGATCGGCGGAGAGCGGGCGCGCATGGCCGCCCTGCCGTTCGCGCTCCGGCCGGTCGCGGAAATCCACGGGAAGCTCTGGACGGGAGGAAGTGACCGGATGCAGGCCGCGATTGCGCGGCTCGGTTCCGACCCCGCGATGCTGCAGTCCTTCCAGCTGGCGAACCGCGCGATGGCGATGCAGCGCCAGTGGGCGCGGCCCGACCAGCACGATCTCGCGTGGCGCCCGTTCCAGATCGCTTTCCTTCTCCTCGTCCTCGAATCCGCCGTCGACGGCAGCCACCGCGACCGCGATGTGATGGACCTGCTCTGGTTCCCGACCGGCGGCGGCAAGACGGAAGCCTATCTCGCCGTCATCGCAGCCGTGCTGTTTTACCGCCGGCTCGCCGCGGGCGGAAGTCCGGCCGGCGCCGGAGTCTCGGTCATCATGCGTTACACCTTGCGGGTGCTTACGACGCAGCAGTTTGATCGCGCCGCCAAGCTGGTGCTCGCCTGCGAGCAGCTCCGGGCCACCGGCAAGGGGCTCGGCAGCGAGCCGTTTTCCCTCGGCCTCTGGGTGGGCGGCACCGCCATCCCGAACCGGGTGGTGGACGCCCACAAGGACCAGCGGGCGTTCCAGATCAAGGTGTGTCCCTGCTGCCGCGAGAAGCTCGTGCTCGATCCCGACCACAGTTCCTACCAGGTCTGCTGCCGCAATGCCAAATGCCACTTCGGCCTGTCGGGACGTCCGCTCCCGTTCTGGACGGTGGACGAGGACATCTATGCCCGGCTGCCTTCCCTGCTGATCGGGACGGTGGACAAGTTCGTGCAGGTCGCCCGCAAGGCGGAGACCGGCCGGCTTTTCGGCCTCACCACGCCGCACCGCCCGCCGGACCTCATCATCCAGGACGAGTTGCACCTGATCAGCGGCCCGCTCGGCACGCTGGCCGGACTCTACGAGACCGCCATCGATGCCTTTTGCCGCCGGGCCGACGGCCCGCGGCCCAAGGTCATCGGCTCGACCGCCACGATCAAGATGGCGGAGCGGCAGGTGCTCGATCTCTTCGACCGCCGGCTCTACCAGTTCCCGCCGCCCGGCCTGGATGCCGGCAACTCGTGCTTCGCGGTCACCCGCGCCGAACCCGGGCGCGGCCGGCTCTACCTCGGGGTCACCACGGCCGGGCGCTCGGCGAAATTCACGCTCCAGTCGGTCAGCGCCTCGCTCCTCCAGTCGGCCGGCAGCACCGCCGTGGCCGAAGCCGACCGCGACGCCTACTGGACGCTCGTGACGTATTTCAACTCCCTGCGCGAACTCGGCGGCGCACACGTGCTCTTCTTGGACGACGTGCCAAAGTCCATGGAGGAATACGCCGGCCGCCGGCCGCCGGAAGCCGTGCAGCGGAAAAGCCTCGAGCTGGCGGAACTCACGAGCCGGCTTTCGCAGGCGGAGATTCCCGATGTCCTCGCCCGGCTCGGCAAGCAGGTGCCCGACCGTGAGGTGCTCGACGTGCTGCTCTCGACCAACATGATCAGCGTCGGCGTGGATATCCCGCGCTTGGCAATGATGGTCATGAACGGCCAGCCCAAGGGCATTTCCGAATACATCCAAGCCACCAGCCGCGTGGGCCGCGATGCGGTGCCGGGACTGGTGCTGACGGTGTTCAACAACGGCAAGCCGCGCGACCGCTCCCACTACGAGACGTTCACGACCTGGCACGCCACGCTCTACCGGGACGTGGAGCCGTCGAGCGTGACGCCGTTCGCTGCCCGGGCCCTCGACAAGGCCATGCGCGGCGTGCTCGTCGCGCTCGTCCGCCACCTCGTGCCGGCCATGGCCACCAATCCCGTCCTCGACGCCACAAACCGCGCCGACGTCGAGCGGGTCGCCGCGGTGCTCGCGGACCGGGCCGGACGGATCGACCCGTCCGAACGCGCCGAGGTGGAACGTAAGGTTCTCGTGGCCCTGGACGAATGGGAAAAGCGCGGCAACCTCCGCGAATACTGGGACGAGCGAAATCCCGGGTCATCGCTCGTGATTTCCTCCGAGCTGCGCGCCGCGCTCAAGGCGGTGAACAATCCCCGCGCCAATACTTGGGCGGCGCCCAACTCGATGCGGGACGTGGAGCCGGGCACCACGTTCCGGCTGCTGGACTGACCGGAGAACCCCTATGGCAAGAAACGACGTGGGAGAAGCAAGGCGTTCGCACTGCATCGGGAATTTCGGTCCCGGCGCGATCGTGGAATTCCGGACCGGCGGCCGGGACAGTGCCGCGCTTTCCGCGGTGGTCGCCGGCCTCGACGAATGGGACCGCAACGCCTTGCCCGCCGGCCTGCTGCATCCTCAGGTCACCTACGAGCGCCGCCTGCAGCGCCTGCTCGACGTTGACGGTTTCCGCCTGCCGCCGATCGATCCGGAAAACCGGAACCAGCGGCTGATGGCCCGCCGCTTTCCCCAGTGGCTCCAGTGCCCGGTGTGCCACCGTCTCCGGCCGGCCGCGCAATGGGACCGGGGCGGGCCCGGCGACCCGGCCTGCTACTGCTCGTGGTGCACCACGGTCCGCAACAAGGTCGCCGTCGTGCCTGTGCGCTTCATCGCGGCCTGCATGCACGGCCACCTCCAGGAATTTCCGTGGGACAAATGGGTTCACCACGCCCCCGGCTGCCGCAAGAGCGATCTCCGGCTGGCCCAGTCCGCACGCGCCGGTCTCGCGGGCCTCATGCTCCGCTGCGAATCCTGCAAGGAGGAGAAGTCGATGGAGGGCGCCTTCGGCAAGAACACGATGCGGTCGGTCGGCTATCTCTGCGGCGGCCACCGCCCGTGGCTGGGCGACCGCGAGGACTGCGACCAGTCTCCGCGCGCAATGCAGCGCGGCGCCTCGAACCTCTATTTCCCCGTCGTCGCTTCCGCGCTCGCGATCCCGCCCTTCACCGACACCGTCCAGGTCGCGCTGGACCCCTACATGCGCTACTTCCGGGCTTTCCCGGACGAGACCCGCTGGCCCGCGCTGGTCGAGAACCACCTGATGGAGCAGGATCTCGGGCTGCCGGCCGCCCGGATCATCGCGGAGGTCCGCCGGGCCCTGCAGCTGGAGCACGCCACCGGCATCGCGCGGATCCGGCTGGAGGAATACGAGAAGCTTTCCTCGGACTCCCTGTTCAGCGACCAGGTTGATTTCGACATCCGTCCCGAAACCGTCCCGCCCGAACTGGCGCGGTATTTCGACCGGGTGGTCCGGGTCGTCCGGCTCCGCGAGGTTCGCGCCATCCGGGGCTTCACCCGGATCGTGCCGCCGGCCGGCGAACTGGAGCAGGATGCTCCTTCACTGGCCTCGATAAGCGCCGACGAAAACCGCCGCTGGCTGCCCGCCATCGAGGTTCGCGGCGAAGGCATCTTTGTCCGGCTGAACCTCGCCACACTCCGGCAATGGGAACAGCAGCCGGCCATGGTGGAGCGGGCCGCCCGCATCAACGCGGAGTCGGCCCGGGCCTGGCATGAACGGCACGGCGCGGACAACGCGCCGCCGCGCACGGTCACCCCGCGTTTCCTGCTGGTGCATTCGCTGGCGCACGCGCTCATCCGGCAGCTGACGGTCAGCTGCGGCTATTCGAGCGCGTCCCTGCGCGAGCGCCTCTACGCGGACGCGGACCAGGACACGGCCGGTCTGCTCATCTACACCGGTTCGGCCGATTCCGACGGCAGCCTTGGCGGACTGGAGCGCCAAGGGAAGCCCGACCGTTTCCGCGCGCTGCTGCCCGAGGCGATCCGGACCCTGGCGTGGTGTTCCAACGACCCGATCTGCATCCAGGACCTCTCGACCTTTTCGGATCCCCAGAACGGCGCGGCCTGCCATTCCTGCCTGATGGCGTCCGAGACCTCGTGCGAGGAATTCAACCTGCTCCTCGACCGCGCCACGCTGGTGGGACTGCCGGCGGACCGCAAAACCGGTTTCTTCAGCCCGCTGCTCGACAGCGCCAGCGACATCTGACCATGGCCCTTTCCGACGAAGCGGTCGCGCTGTGGAAGCAGCTGGAGAAGGCCGGCACCCGCTCCCGTCTCTTTGATCCGGACGCGCGCGATTTCCTCAACACGATTCCGGAATTCCAGGAGCTGGCGCGCAACATCGCCCGGACCGGGGCTGCGCCCGACGTCTTCGGTCTCCTCGCGCTCCGGGCGCTGGCGAAGCAGCACGAGGAAATTTTCCCCCGCATCGCGGATGCCGAGCTGGTCGCGACCTTTCCCTCGGCGGGCACCCTCTCGGCCCGCCACACCGAGCAGGTGGTGCGCGAGATGGTCCAGGGCGCCCGCTCGGAACTGGTCATCGCCGGCTTTGCCATCACGGAGAGCGGCGGACTCGCCCGCCTGCTCGCCGAAGCCTCGGCGCGCACCGTCCGCATCGTGCTGCTGTGCGGCGACTGGCGCCCGCAGGACGGTCCAGACACCCTTGAACTAGTGGCGCAAAGCTGGCCCGCCGGCGTGCGCTCGCCGGAAGTATTCCACTATTCCGATACGGCCGGCGGTTCCGCCATGCATATCAAGTGCGTGATTGCCGACGGCACCGACCTGCTGGTCGGCTCGGCCAATTTCACCCGGGGCGGGATGCGAAACAATTTCGAGCTGGGCATCCGCGCGCGTGGCGCGCTAGCCCACTCGGCCCGGCTGCTCGTGGATGAATTCATCCGCTCAGGCCGCTTCGCGAAGAAGTAGCGGTTACTGTCGCTGCCGCACCAGGGCCGTGAAGGTGGCCACATCGGACAGCCACGCCTGCTGGGCCGCCGAGAATGTGGCGTGCAGGCCGCGCGGCACCACCAGCTGCAGGCCCCGCGCCTGCATCTCGTCGGTTTGCGCCACGCTGATCGCCGTTTCCAGGGTTAGCAGGTGCTTGGCGGCAATCCGGTCCGCCTCGGACAGGACCTGCCGCCACCGGTCCTTGCACGTGCTCTTCACGCCCAGCATGGTCAGCTGGGCCGCCGGAAATCCGGCGTCGCGGTATTCCGCCGCTCCGGGAAAAAGAAAATCTGGTCGGGACTTGTTTTCCGTGACCGCTGCCCGCGTGTAGCGGATGCCGCTCGACACGAACATGTGCTCGACATGGTTTTCAAGCGCGTGCCCGACCCGGCTTTTCCGCCGGTTCTGCACCGAAAGGGAAACCTCCAGGAAGCCGTCGACATCGCCGGTGAAGCCCGCCGCGAGCCGCTCGGCCAGCAGGTGTTTCTCCAAGGTCCGGAACAGAATCTCCTCGCGCTCCATCCAGGCCATGACCGCGGCGTCCGGGGCCTCGGCCGGCGCGATGTCCGGCAGCGTTTCCCGCGCATACGCGGAAAAGTTTTTCGTCGCCGGAAATGCCTTCCCGAACCGCCGCAGCATGTCGTCGAGGAACGTGTCCACGGCGGTTTCGACGACCACCCCGATTTCCTCGAGGATGACGCGCGACGCGAATGCGATGCGGTCCTGCTCGGTTTCCAGTTCCTCGCGGATGGAGAAGCCCGGAAATTCCAGGTTCGAGAGCCCGAACAGCCACTGGATCTGGTTGAGCACGGTCGAGCCGTTCGCCGCGACGACGACCAGCACGGTGCCGTCCGGCCTCCGGCCCAGCACCATCAGGTCGCCGGCGGCTGCACATTGGGAAACAGCCGTGGTCGGGAAATACAGGCGGTGCTCCGAGCGCTTCGGGTGCTTCTCCCGCGCGTCATACCAAGTGAGGAACCCGTCCGCGATGACCGGTTCCCCGTCATGGTCGGTCAGGTAGATGAACTTTGCCGCAAAGGTCTGCTTGCCCGTCGCCTGGCCGAACAGCTGTTTCAGCCCCTCGACGCCGTTGAACTCGTGCTGGTTCGAACGGAAGAGGTCCGCCTCGACGGCGCTCAGCCGCTTGGCGGCGATGCCCGTGAAGTATTCGGAAAGGTGCCCGGCTTTCATCGCACTCACTCCTTCCTGCCGGTGACCACCAGCGATGGCGAGCCCCTTTCGACCCACCGCGCGAGCCGCGCCGCCACTCGTTCCGGCTCCAGCCGGAGGCGCCCTTTCAGCGCGCATTCCCAGACCACAGCAACACGCCAACCAAGCTTGCGCAAGGCCGCCACGGTCCGGGCATCGTTGGTCCGGTTGCGCCCGATCTTGGCCGACCAGAACCCTGGGCGGGTGCGGGGCAGCCGGTAGAACGGGCAGCTGTGGCCATGCCAGAAGCAGCCATGGACCAGGACGACAGCCCGGTGCCGTTTCAGCACAATGTCCGGCTTGCCCGGCAGTTTCGGGTCGTGGATCCGGAACCGGAAACCCGCGGCGTGCAGCAGGCGGCGGACCGCTATTTCCGGCCGCGTGTTCTTCCCGCGGATGCCGCGCATCATGCGGCTCCGGGTCGCGCGATCAACCGTATCGGCCATCAGGCAAAGCGCAGTTCCTGCTGCGCCGTGCCGGTCTCCGCCTGGCGCTTCAGCCGCAGGACATGCGGCGCCATCAGCCGGGCCGCTTCCTTCATGACGGGCACGACCACGGAATTGCCGAACTGGCGGTAGGCCTGCGTGTCGCTCACCGGGATCCGGAAGGAATCGGGAAAGCCCATCAGCCGCGCGCATTCCCGCGGCGTCAGCCGGCGCGGGTTGCGGCCCTTGCCGCGACTCACGAGGATTTCCGAACCGTCCTTGTAGTATCTCGCCGAAAGTGTCCGCGCGACGCTGTCCTTCGTCACAAGGCCGAAGCCAAAGCCGTTGCCGGCCAGGCGGTGCTTCTCGGCATACGCCTGCAGGTAGGCCCACAGCTTATCGGTCAGCACATACTTCTTGTGCACCTTCGCCAGCGCCCCGCTCGTGTAGGGTTCCTCGACCGCCTGCGAGCCATCCCCGGGATGGAGGATGGACGACAGCACCGGCGCTGCGGCCGGCCGCTGCATTTCATCCCAGGAGAACGCGGTCTTTTCCCGGAAGCCCGCGATCAGGATGCGCTCGCGGTGCTGCGGCGTCCAGGCCCGGCCGTCGATCACCTTCCAGTGCACGTCGTATTTCAGTTCTTCCTGCAGCGTCTGGAGAACCACCCGGAACGTGTTGCCGCCGTCGTGGCTCACAAGGTTCTTCACGTTTTCCAGCAGGAACGCCTCCGGCTGCTTCGCCGCGATGATCCGCGCCACATCGAAGAACAGCGTGCCTTGCGTCGTGCACTCGAAGCCATGCGGCCGGCCGAGCGAGTTTTTCTTGCTCACTCCGGCCAGCGAGAACGGCTGGCAGGGAAATCCCGCCAGCAGCACGTCATGGTCCGGCACCGTTTCCGCCAGGTAGGGAACGATGTCACCGACGAAAGGGTGTTCACCGGGAAAATTCTCCAGATAGGTTTTCTTCGACCAGTCATTCCACTCGGACGTGAACACGCACTGGCCGCCGGCCGACTCGAATCCGAGCCGCACGCCACCAATGCCGGCGAACAGGTCGATGAAGGTGAACGTCCCGGTGCCCGCGTGGCCGCCTGGCGTGGCCAAGAGGTTCTTCAGCGCCGCTTCCGCCACCTGCGGGCAGGGAGTTTCGCCTGATTCCCAACGCGCGACGGTCTTCGCGGAGACGTCTAGGCGCCGTCCGATTTCCTTCTGGGTATAACGCCCGCGCGCCTGCTTCAGGAGGCCCAGCGCTGCGTTCGACGGCAATTTGATGACTTCGCTGGGACGATTGGAGGACATTTTGTATGCTAGATTACCCAGAGGTTAGTGAATTCTTCGCCGGGATCTGCACCAAGTGTCAACCTTCGAGCGATAATTCCTTGCGCGCCTACTGGCAAAGGTTCATCTGAACCGGGTTCATTTGAACACATGCTCACCGAAAAGCAAGAAGCTATTCTTGGTTACATCCGCTCCTACCAGGAACAGGAGCAGGTTCCTCCGTCGAGCCGGCTGGTCCAGCGCCGGTTTGGATTCAAGGCCCAGACTACGGCCGTCCGGCACCTCAAGGCACTGGCCGCCCAAGGTTTGCTCGAGCAATTTGCCGATGGCCGATGGGGCGTGAGGGCAGCAGCTCCCGTCCAGCGACACTTTGAGGAGATCCCGATCTATGGTTCGATCCCCGCCGGCGCGCCGGCCTTTCGCGAACAGCAGCCGGAAAGCACCCTGCCCTTCGACCGCCGAGTGCTAGGCGCACGGGGCGAACTTTGGGCTGTGCGGGTCCAAGGTGATTCGATGATCGGTGAGCATATTGCCGAAGGCGACGTGGCTGTTTTCGAAAAACGCAAGGCGCGTCCTGGCGATATCATCGCAGCGCTTGTCGACGGCACTGATACGACGCTCAAGCGCTATCTCATTGAAAGCGACTGCGCGGTGCTTCGCGCCGCCAACCGGAAATATGCGGATATCCTGCCCAAGTCGCTCGAAAGCCAAGGTGTGCTAGTCGCACTTTTCAGACTGCAAAAGAGCTGAACTTTCAAGGGCCGGCTGGCCCGCGTCAGAGCACGCCTGCCTGCCGGTAACTGTAGTAGCCATTGACAGAGCACCCCCAAGATTTATAGTTCGAGGCACGAATGACGCACGAGTTCACACCCGAGGAATTGCTGGGACTGTTGAATGAGGTCGAGAAACGTCGCAGCCCGAAAACACTTTATGTCGCGGGCGACAAAAGCCTTTTCGAGATCCATCCCCGTGTATCCGTTGTGGGTTCCCGCAAAGCCTCGCCCGATGGTCTCAAGCGGGCCGCAAAAATATCCCGCCTGCTGGTCGAGCGGGGCGCGGTGGTCGTGAGCGGCCTGGCCGAAGGCATCGACGCCGCCGCGCACAAGGCCGCGATTGAAGCCGGCGGCAAAACCATTGGTGTCATCGGGACGCCGTTGGACCGCAGCTATCCCAAGTCAAATGCCGTCTTGCAGCAGCTCATGATGCAGGAGCACGCGGTCGTTTCTCAATTTCCCAGCGGCTATCCGACGATGCCAAAGAGCTTTCCCATTCGCAATGCGACGATGGCGCTGATCGTGAGTGCTTCGGTGATTGTGGAAGCCGGCGAAAGCAGCGGCGCGCTGTCCCAAGGCTGGGAGGCGCTCCGTCTCGGGCGCATGCTGTTCATCATGGAGTCGGTGGTAAATAACCAGAGCCTGAAATGGCCGAAAGAAATGCTCGGTTACGGCGCGCAGGTGCTGGCGAACGACAATTTTGAGGCATTCATCGAAGCTCTGCCCTCGGGTGACTTGAGCCTCGATGCCCTTTTTGCCTGAAGTCCAGTTCGGGGCCTACTTGGTCTATTCTCCGCAGGGGACTTCCCAGACTTCGAAGTGGACGAAGGGCATCTGTTCGCTGGTGAAACAGGATGGCTTGGGCCAGATGGGCGCGCCGCCGAAGGTCGTCCGGATGATTCCGTATCTCGTCCGGCGGTTGAGCGGCAAGATTGCGGACACACCGCTCACCGATCTGTTCGCGGATCAACCGGTGCTGGTGCCAGCGCCGCGCAGTTCGCCGGTCAAGCCGGACAGCCTGTATCCGACCCGGTTGATTTGCGACCAACTGGTCGCAAACGGGCTCGGGCTTGAAACCCGCATACTATTGGAACGGATCGCCGCGGTGCCCAAGGCGGCGTTCTCCCGTCCGGAAGACCGGCCGACGTTGCAGATGCATTACGATTCGCTGCGAGTCACCGGCGAACTCCTCGAACCCCGGTCTATTTTGCTGGTGGACGACGTGGTGACGAAGGGAACGATGCTGCTGGCCTCGGCCACTCGATTGCAGGAAGCACTGCCGAGAACGCGAATCCGGGTCTTCGCGCTGATCCGGACCATGAGCCACGTCGAAATCGAGCGCATCGAGGAAATCTGCGTGGGCAAGATCGAGCAGCGAGGAGAGCGGGGCGTCCGCGTGCCCTGACGCGCCGGTGCTATTAGTCGGAAACTCAGGACTCCAAAGTGAAGCCCTGCGGCAGATTCGGTGGCTGGTAATCCGGTTTCACCGATTTTCGGCGGAACACGCTCTCGTGGAGGCAGGATTTCTCCGCGATGAACCGTGGACGATAGAACCCGAAAATCGGCGACCAGGTCCACGTCGCACCCGGTGGCTCCGCCCGCATGTCGATATACCGCCGGGGCAGGTGTTCAACGATCCGCCAGCCCAGTCGCTGCAATTCGTCGTGCTGCATCGCACCCGGATCAGGTTTGGCCTCGCCCTCCTTTCCGGTTCCCAGCAAGATTTCCTCGGACCTTTTCTGGTCAACCAGCAACCCGTGCGCCTGCGCTTCGCGCAGCATCCATTGCAGAGTGAGCTTGGCCAACCCGCTCTCCGGCTCGGGATAACTCCCACCGATGTCGGCATGCACGCCCGCAAACCACACCTGCTTGCAGTCCTGCTCGGCCTCGGCCCGGAAAAGATTCGTCCGGAAATGCGTCCGGCGCTCATCGATCGAGATCGCATGCCGGAACACCGCAATCGACGGGTTTCGTGCCGTGAAGGGAAACGTCACGGGATTGTAGACCCAGCCCACCGTGGAAACCGTGTCACACACCCCGACGAAATGCACCGAGCAGGGCCGGGCGAAGGTCTTCTTGAACCCTGCCGCGACCGCAAAGTTCGTCTTTTGCCGGAACATCCTGAACGCATACGGAATCTGGTTATCCGCCCCACGCTCCAGCAACCCGCACTTGTGCAGCATCGCGGCCAGCGTCCGCGCCGTGTAAGCGCCGCGACTGAAACCGAACAGGAACACCCGATCATCGGGCCGATAATACTCCACCAGATAGGCATACGCCTCGCAGACGTTGCGCTTCAGGCCGAAGCCGAAGGCCAGCCCGAAGATCCAGGTGATCTTCTTCATGAATTTCGAAATGGCTTCCGGCGCCGCCATCGTGCCGACTCCCGGATCGTAGAACGCCGCCTGCTCGTCCGGCGCCCGGCGCAGCATCTGGAAGAGTTTCACCACGTTTGAATTCGTGGGCCCGAACTCGTTCCCTGTTCCATCACAGCAGATGACAATGTTCTTGGGCATGGCTGTCAGTTTTTCTGCAAGAGGTCGAGCAACTCGTCACTGGGATGATTCTCCACGTCGTCGTTGGCGCCCAGTGCCGGCATGAAATTGATGCCCGCCGCCTTCTCGATCTTCCGGACACTGACGGCAAAATCGAAGCGCTGATCCGCCTTCAGGTCGGCCTGATGGGGAATGAGAAACCCCAGCGCCTCCGTATGACCGTCCACCGTCGCGATGATAATCTTGTAGAAATGCGTCGGAATCGGAATGTTGCACTTGCCTTTGGGGGCATCGGTCGTCGGCAACTGCTCGTCGTCCGTCGTCCGGTAGACGGGACCGGTAAAAACCGCGACTCGGCCGAGCTTCGCCGCCAGTTCCAGACAGTCGCCTTCCAGGGAAGACCAAAGCGGGGCGTTGTGCCCCTGCATCTGCGGGCAGACGTTGGCGAAGGAAAACGATTCCTGCTGGGACTGCATGCCCGCGTTGTCATCACCGTGGCCCTTCATTTCCAGGTTGCTGGCCATGTGACCCCGCGTGCTCCAGCGTTCAATCCGGCACATCTCGGCGTAGAATTCCCGTTTCAGCGGATCGTCGAGGCGGATGATGTGTGTAAAATGCGTCCAGCCCAATTGTGTCAGCAGTGCCGACACAATCTTTGCATCCGGGAACACCTCCGCGAACCGGATCATCCGAAATAAATTTCTCCGGCCAAAGCCTTGGCCGAACTCCGCCGTCAATTGTGTCGCCAGTGCCGACACAATTTCCTCGCCGTAGGTCGCTCGCTTTCCCTTCAGCACCTCCCGCCTGATCCGGTCGCCTACCTGCCAATACAGCAGGGTCAGGCCAGCGTTGACCATTTGGGCGACCCGTTCGCGGGCCGCCAGGATGAGTTCGCGCAGCTCTTGGTGGAGAGCAGGCGCTGGGTGCGATGTTGGGACTTTGGCTACGGCTTTCCGGGGCATGGTGATATGAAGTTGATGTCAGGGGGTAAGGGCGTTCATGGGGCGAGGCGGGCCATTCGCCGCATCACCATCCGCCGTCGCTCGGCCAGCGGCAGACCGGCGGGTTCAGCGGGCGTCATGGCGGACTGTGCCACCGCGAGTTTTTCCCGCACCCACCACCGCGCCTCCGCCACCCGGGCCAGCGCCACGCGCACGGACTCGTGCGCGGGCGTGCCT
>Ga0163150_10002355_pt1 | contig 29134 bp, 27 predicted proteins | sample OliLakLV19P2IB_FD_148628 | JGI IMG/M metagenome (GOLD analysis project Ga0163150, IMG submission 148628) | Freshwater microbial mat bacterial communities from Lake Vanda, McMurdo Dry Valleys, Antarctica - Oligotrophic Lake LV.19.P2.IB | ecosystem: Environmental > Aquatic > Freshwater > Lake >...
TGCCCGCGACCTTCAACGGCTGCGGCGACGGTCGATCTGCATGGGGTCCTGAATTGCTCATCCCCATAGAAAGCGCTAAAATGCCCTGCCGTGGAAAGACCAATTTCCCCGCTTTTCCACCCAAACCATTGGGTTATTGAGCAGTTACAATTTACGAAGCAGAAGCTTCAATTAATCCGTAAACAGTTTGAGTTATCTGAGCACGCTGCCGAAAAGAAGGTTGCCGTCGATCAGGCTGAAGTTGTGATCAAGCAAATGGATGAATCCCTAAAGTCCATTCTTGAACCGCAATGGTCGAACCTGCAAACCTCACTTTTCAAGTCACATTTGATGGAATCGGGTTTTTTGGAAACTGTTTTGCATCCTGCGATCGGAAAAAATCTGGGAATCAGCCCTGAACAACAAAAAGCGATGCAGGAACAAGCGGTGGCAATTAAAGAGGTAATGGACGGAAAACTGGAACAGATTCGGATTGATGCAACCGCAAAAATCGTGGCTGGCTTAAATGCTGAACAACTTGAGAAGTTGTGTAAACTAGCCGGCGTTGAATCTGTCGAGCCTCTCATGCCAACTGACTTCGTTCGATTGTATTCACAACTTCGACGTGCGGCGTCAAGTACTTGTTGCGGGCCAAATCTGTTGATTTCACCGAAAGGGCTTGCGGAACCGGTACCAGTAGACAAAAAGTAGTGCTTCAATGGAAATTGAATCTTCGAAACGAAAGAGTTTTTCGCGGTTAACGAAGTACGGTTTTTGTCCGGATTTTTCGGTTATCCGCCTTGGCTGTTCTTTTCTTTTTGCCGAACGACCACCGACAGGGTCAGCATTTGACCGTTTCGAAAGACGGTCATTGGGACGGTCGAACCGATTGTTGCCAGACTGACCACCGTCTGCAAATGGGAATCGCTGCCGATTTTGGTTCCGTTGAATTCCATAACAACATCGCCTGGCAGCAGCTTGGCGGCCGCGGCCGGGGAGTTGGCAGAAACGGAAGTGATTCGCGTTCCACCCGATTTTCGCAGGCCCATCGAGAGGGCGACCTCTGGCGTAAAGTGGCTGTCCATGGTGACACCAAGGTACCCGCGACGGACGTAGCCGAAATCGATCAGGTCGGTAACGATCCGCATGGCCATGTTGATGGGAATGGAGAATCCAATTCCGTCGCTGCCACCGGAGTTACTGGCAATTGCCGTGTTGATCCCGACGACTTCGCCCCGCAGGTTCAATAGCGGGCCGCCACTGTTTCCGGGATTGATCGAGGCGTCGGTCTGGAAAAAGTCCTGATAAATAACTCCCTGCGGACCAAGTTCCAGGTCGCGGCGGTTAGCGGCGCTGACGATGCCATAGCTGACGGAGTGGCTCAAACCAAAAGGGCTTCCGATCACAACCACGAATTCGCCGATTTCCACGCTGCTGCTGTCTCCGATTTGGGCGGGCTGCAACCCGGCCTCTTCCAGCAAGATCACCGAGAGATCAGATTCCGGATCGTGACGGATGTCGGTAGGCCGAACCATCGTGTCGTCGATCGTCAGGCGGATGTCTTCCAGTCTGGATCCATCCACAACATGATAATTCGTGATCACAAACAACCGGTTCCGGTAGCTGGTGACAACCCCGGATCCAGCTTCCTCAACGACCGGCGAGGAAACCCGTTTGCCACTGCTGTCTGCAGAAGTCGATTTTCGGGCTTCAATATGCGCAACGGAGGGCTGACAGGTTTTGACCAGCAGTTTCAGCAGGCCCGATTCCTTTGACAGTAAATCGGCTTCAATGGCCAATGTCGCATACAGCGCTTCGGGAACGCGATTCTGGCCGGCAGAAACCGACAACAGGTCCTGCGCTCCTGCGCTATTGCAAACCAGCAACGCATAGCTCATCAGTGCGAAGCATCGCAGCCAGCGAGAGATCGGTTCTACGGTCAGCGATGCTGGATGATTTGCCATGTTGGGGTTGCTACATGTATCAGTTTGGAAAGAACCGTTCTAACGATAACATCAGATACAACCGGAACGAATGGTCTGGGGGCGGTACGGGGACCAAAAGCTTGAATCCGGGTCCGGTTATGCCGGTCAGGAAACATTTACATCGAAGTCGGTAATACGGATGTCGTCCCCCTGATGTTCAAGGATCCGGCTCCAGTCGCCGTCGTATCCATTTCGGGACCCGTACTGTTCCGCTGCCCGCTGACATTTGATGCAGGAGGTTGCGTAGGGAAGGACGGAAAGCCTTTCGGCCGGAATGTTGCAGCTGCAGGTTTCGCATTTCCCGTATTTGCCCTGTTTCATTCGGGCAATCGCGTTTTCGACACTTGCGAGTTCGCGTGAAACTACTTCCACCAGCTGGCTGCCGACCTCGACCGACGCGGATTCGAGTGCGAAATCGGCTTCATCTCCGCCGGATCTCTGACTGATCTGGCGTAGCAGGCTGTCGTCGCCAGCCAATGCCTGACGAAGTGCGGAACGGCGTTCGAGAAATGCTTCGTGGAGCTTCTCCAGTTTTTGCTTGCGGGCCATTTTTGACTCTCTTTCGAATGACTGTGGGTCTGGCAGGTTTGAATTCCGGCCGAACAGTGTTTGCGTGCGGTGAGCTGGCAAACACCGGTTTGAAGCGAGGCCGGTTCGAAAAACTATAGAACGCCAAAAAGAAGATGGCCTGCTTTTTCCTGGCCAAACGGAAAAGTTGCGGCACGTCATTTGGTGTGCATATTCCGCCAGAACCGCCGCTCAATCGCCCAGTCCGAATATTCGCGCCAGCCGCACCATCGGCCGGGAGTCAACGGCTTCAACCAGAAACCCGATCCGAATAAGTGTTGACCGGATCGTGAATCGTTTCCGGTGATCCGGTTATAAGTGGGTCCGGCTGTCCCACCCGCATAACGAGGGGTTTGACCAATCCGGTTTTTCCGGTTGGGACGGCAACGCAATCAAACTTGTGAAAAGACCTGTTGGGGTGATTGCGGGAAATTTGACGGCACCCGATTGGCAACCTATTTCGTAGTGTTGGGAAATGGATTCCCACCAAGCCAATGTCCGAATGGTAATGCCGGCTGGGCGAGTCATTTCGATGATCCTGGAAAGCAATCAAATGTGTAATCAATGGAACTGAATCGTCAGAATCTGGGCGATTGCCGGAAAGACTGCCTGAAATCGGGCATCGTCGATCCAGTTCGCAATCAGCTGCATCAGGCAGCCAGGAGCCTGAAGGCTGTCAGAAGCCTGACATGCCAGTCAGGCGCTGCTGCGCCTGATAATGTCATTCAATGCCTGAAGCAGATAAACACGTCGCTGGACAGCCTTTGTCAGAATCTGAAGGAACTGGACTGTCTCCATTGTCAGGAACGAGGTGACACTGCCGGATTGAACGGACAATCCGAAGCGTGCAAAGGGCGTGATGTCGAAACCGGACAGGCATTCTGGCAGGAGCCGGACCGCGACAATCCAAAACCTGTCCCGTTCAATTGCGGAATAAACGACTCCGCGCCAACCTTGCATTCCATTCTGGCCGGACTCAATTCACCGGCTGATTTCGAATATAGCCCTTCGACAGGGCGGGAAGACATCTCCTTGTCGAACGAAGATCTTCTGGGGCTGGAAATGTTGAAACTGGTCTCGGCGGGAACAAGGGACTTTGCCTGGAATTCTGTTCACGCAGAATCCGGCATGCGTGCCATTGAACACCATTCGCTGCCCATTGTTTCGGACCCCTGCCGGCAAGAACTGACTCGATCCCAAGTATGCAGTCCGGCCCTGTCGGCAGAATTTGCAAAGCATCCGGATCCACCGCCAGTCCGGTGCGCCCCGACTGGAAAGGGCGTCGCGGAATCAATTTACGAGTCTGCGTTTTCCGGTGACTGCTCCCTGTTCACGGTCGAGGCCGTAGCGAATCCAGTCGATAACTCCGGTTCGCCCACTCTCCAGTTTTCCAATCCGGATTCCGGGTCATACCCGGACTCGCAAACAGACCGGGAGACCGGCAATTCGGGTAACGGCAAAACGGATTTTGTGAGATCCAACATCAAGACATGCAACAGGGAGAAACTGGAGGCGTTGCGACAACGGCTTCAGAAAATATTCGCACGACAATCCCGATCAAAATGACAAACAAACCCGACATTGCGAAAGGTGGTGATTCAATGCAATCGACCAATTCCACGACCAAAAGGAACGGCAAAGGGGCCCTGATGGCTGGCATGGCCACGGCCTCTTTTTTGAAAGACCTGAATCTTGAGGACGACGAAGCCGCAACGTCCCAGCCGGCCCCGCATGAAACGTCACTCGACAACCACAAGAAGAATTCTCCACACGCTGCGATGCCCCACGCCATGGCGGAGGCGGCCCCGATTCCATCCGGTGATGTCGATGACTACATGAAACAACTGTTCACGCGGTTGCGTGGCGGTGACAAGCCGGTTCCAGCGCAACCCGCCAAACAACAACCCGTGGCATCAAGCAGCGCCAGCAGCACGCCAGTCCAATCCGCTCCAGCACCTGTCATGATGGAGAAATTGCCCGAACCGGTGGAACCGCTTAAAGACGGCGAATTCATTCCAATCGCCAAAGCCCCCGGAAGACACGTCAACATCTCCGCCCTTCGCGATCTGGCCAATCAGGCGACCAACAGTGCGATCCAGGTATTTGCAGTCAGTCAAAAGAAATCGCATTCCCTGACAAACCTGACAGGAGTTGTAGGGGGAATCGCCGGAGCGATTGTCTTCGGCATACTTGCGGCAAAGCTCGGAACGATGTTTTACATGATGTCGGTCGTGTGCATCTGTGTTTCTATTTTCACCGGGTACACATTATTTGTCACCAACAACAAAAAGGGGCAACCGTCCGGTTCCCGGTAAACTACCGGCCGGATCCGAAACAACCGGCCAGAAATGTGTGTCGGCGCCAATGTGCAGGCAACCCGGTCATCCACGCAGCCGATACGGTACGCCAGAGCGATCCAGGAGTCGACACAGAGACCGAAACGCGTTGCCGAATCCGCTGGCTCCACTGTAACCGCCGAATTGCCCACCGCCCAGCAAGTGTGGTTCGAGGTCAGCAAACAGCCCGGGCAGCCCCCGCTCCTGTATTCGCGACCTGATTTGGGGCATCGACCTGTTCAGCTCCTGTAAAATCCGGTCGTATCCACCTGCTCCTTCTCCGACCGGCACGTACCGGTTCAGGCGATCCTCGTCGATGTACCGCCCGGAATCAGCGTCCTTTGAGGTTGCATCATCCGGCAGATAGTCCTTGATGTGGATCCAGCCGATGCCCGGGCTCATCAGCTTCCACTGGGCAACAATGTCTTCGGTATTGTATCCCTGGGTTACGAGATTGGCACCATCGAAGATCAGCACCAGTGCGGGATGCGAAACCTGCCGGAAGATCTCTGCCAAAATCTGTCCGTTCTGTCCAATCAGATTTGCTTCGACTTCCAGTCCAAAAGTCAGGCCATGTTGATCGCACAATTCAACGATTTGTCCCAGTCGATCCACTGCTGCCGAAACATGGGGTAACGGATCGGTTCCGGCAGGATGATAAAATGAAAACCCGCGAATCAGCCGGCAATCCAGCCTCGCGGCGATCTCACAGGTGCGGCGAACGTCGCGCTCCAGATACTCCTGGGGCTGCCGGTAGCGGTTGGACGTGCCGTCATCAATATCCAGCAATTTGACTTTGCCAATCGGCGAACCGATCGATGAAACCTGCAGCCCATGTTCGGATAGAAGATCTTTTGCAGCGTTGATCTGGCCATCATCCAGTACGGTGATGTTTTGAATCCCGGCCCCAACGTCCAAAAAACGGAGGGTTACATACTCCATTCCCAATGCGGCACAGACAGCCAGTTGGGTCTCCAGCCGTTTGTCCCTGCAAATCTCGTCACAAAACCCGCTAATCAGCAACCGGTCGTCCCAGGACATTTGCGATCTCCCGTTCGCCGTTGAAAATCAGGATTTGGCCTGGTGCGAGACGACAATTCGGGAAGTAATTCCCCCCCGGGCACTGAAGTCAGCGGTCAGAACAGCGGACCGGGGATTCAGAACAGCAACAAAATCCTCCAGAATCCTGTTGGTCACCGCTTCGTAGAAAATGCCGACATTCCGGAAACTTTGCAGGTACAGTTTCAGGCTCTTTAATTCCACGCAAATGGCGTCAGGAACATAGCTGAAGGTCAATACGCCAAAGTCAGGCTGGCCGGTTTTGGGGCATACACTGGTAAATTCCGGGCAACGGATTTCGATGGTGTAATCCCGTCCGGGATTCGGATTGGGGAACGCTTCCAGCAGGTCTTTGGGCGATTCAGCCATGATTTAAATATCATTCGATGAAACGGAAACAAAAAGGCGAAATCCATTGTGTTCCAGCCAGTCGCCTCCATCCATGGGGGGCCGGAATTGCTGCACGGGAATGCCGGAACAAGGTGGCCTGCCGAAAACCGGCGGACGGTCCGCGCGACTATAATCCGACCGGCCTTTCGCACCGGTAACAATCCCGGTCATGCCAGCAAACGAACTACAAGGCAAATCCCAACGTGCAGATTGCAGAGATTTACAGTTCGAAACAGGGAGAAGGACTTCTGACCGGACAACCCAGCGTGTTTGTCCGCACCAGCGGCTGCAATTTGCGTTGTTCATTCTGCGATACGCCCTTCACGTCCTGGAAACCGGAAGGGGGGCAGCTTTCGCTTGACGAAATCATCGAAACTATTGACCGTTGGCCGGACCAGCACGTGGTGATAACCGGTGGCGAGCCGATGCTGCAGCGGGAAATCGTTGAACTGACAGAGCGACTGAAGAAAGGGGGCAGACATATCACGATCGAAACGGCCGGAACGCTGGTTCAGCCCGTTCAGTGCGATTTGATGTCGATCAGTCCCAAACTTTCCAATTCGACACCCGACTGGGGCAGGGCAGGGGACTGGGCCGCAAGGCATGAAGCCAGTCGAATCAATCTGGAGGTGCTCGCGAAACTGGTTTCCGAATTCGAGTACCAGCTGAAATTTGTCGTAGCCGATCCGGCAGATCTCCCGGAAATAGAATCGCTGCTCGAACGTCTGCCGGGAATCCGGACGGATCGTGTACTGTTGATGCCCGAGGGGATTACAACGGAAGTCCTTTGTGCCCGGGAAGTGTGGCTGAAACCCTTGTGTGACAGCCGGGGATTTCGATTTTGCCCCCGCATGCATATCCAGTGGTACGGGAACAAACGGGGCACGTAAGATTCAGGGAAACGGGCGACAGAATTTGAGATTTGAAATCTCAAATCTCAAATCTGCAATCCAAAATTATGGTTTGGCTGCCAGTAGCTGTTCGATTTGGGAGACTGCGGTGCGGAGTGAAATGCCGGCCATTTTGAAACTGGTGTGAGAAGAAATCTCTGGCTGAATGGCTGTGAACAGTTCTGTCGCCGCCTTGAGTTTCCCCAGCTTCTTGCGTGCCAACTTCAAATAGCGGGACCAGTCACCACCCTCGAGTGGTGGTCCGAGGGCCAGCATATAGTCGTACAGCTCGCGGTGCACTTCACTCAGCTCATCGTCCTCTTCGGCCTCCTCCGAATGACGCAAAAACGTCCGAACCATCCAGACGTGGCTGAGCAAAACGTCAATTTTCCGGCACAGAGCCTGTTCATCGGAACCGGCGGACTCTTCGGAAGTGTTCATGACCATTTGCAAAAACAGATCAAGGTGTGGCCGGTTGTGGAGTTGCCGGTTTTGCATGGCCACGCGGGGCACATACCAGGACCGTAACTGCACCCAAGATGACCAGCGCCAGGCTCAAATAAAATGCCTGCGGAACATCCCCAATCCCCTTTTCCAGGGTTTGTGAAAGCGTGTTGACGACCGGTGCGCCTCCAAACACAAGTGGCATGACGAAAATCGGACGGCCACCAAAGTTGAATGCGTAGATAATCCCCAGTGCGCCAATGGCACCGGCGGCTCCTGCAGCCAGCGACCAGGTCGTCCCTCCGGCGGGCCACCCTCCAGGCTCGGGATAACTGTTGAGATACATCCATGGCAGGATGACTCCCAGCGCAAAATATGCCAGGCCAACACACAGGAACGGTCTCAAACGGCTGCCGGCCATTTTCATCTGGCCCTTGTGCAGAATCGGACCGTAAGCGCCCCAGCAAAAAGCGGTCACCGCGACACAAATCACAATCATCACGATGTTGCGTTCCGGCTGCGGGGCAGTGACGGCGCCACTGGACGCTGATGGCTCGACAGGTTTTTGATCCGGTTCGACGGCGGCTGGTTCACCGGCAGTTTCTGCAATGGGTTTTTCTTCCTGGGTGGAATCCTGCCAGCTGACCTGGGTCAACACGGGCACCGAGGTGTGCGGTTCGGCAAGTTTGGCAGGTGCGGGCTTGAAAATCAGAACACCAGCTCCCCCGACAGCAACGATCAACACGCCAATGTAAAACGGAATCGAGGCTTCGCGAAACGTCCGCCCCATCAGCATCGTGACCAGTGTGTTGACCACCGGTGCAAAGCCGAAAACCAGCGGCATGACATAAACAGCCGCCCCGCCATACTTGAACGCAAGCGCGATACCGACAGCACCAACCGCTCCGGCCGCTCCCGCCGCTAACGACCAAAAAAACCCGGATAATGACCAAACTCCCTTTTCACCGTGTGCGAACAGGACGAACAGGGGAAAAACAACGGCGATCAGAAAGTATGCAATTCCGACACAGATGATTGGCCGGAGCAGACTCAGCTGCCCGCCTTCACCCATTCCCGCCTGGCCATGATGCAGGACCGGGCCGTACACTCCCCAGCACAAAATCGTCAAAATCACAAACGCCAGAAAACTGAATCCCTTCATGGGGAGTCCTTGTAAAACGGAATTTCATTCCGGCCAGTCATTGCCCCAAAAATAATGCGGATCAGCAGGACGGATACCTGTCCCCAGGGAAGCCAAAACTTCCGGGGTATTCAATGGGCCGCGCCCCTCCGGGATCGGCCAGCATCTTGCAGCCCATAGTCTACACGATTCGCTGAAGATAAAACCGGGCCCGGTTTTCATTTTGCGGTGGGCAGCGAAACCGGTTCAGTCGAAAAATCGCCGGTGATTTCCAGTTCGACAGGATCGCTTGAAACAGTCCTCCCGCCATCGTCTTTTGTGACGGCAAAGATCTGAACCGGTCCCCGCCCAATCCGGACCGCTTCGATTTTCAGCTTGCCTTCATGGCCATCCATTCTGCCCACCGTTTCGCCGGCATGGACAATTTCCACCTGGCTGCCGACGTTGGAAGCGACAGTCAATTCAATATACCCTTCAACCGGAACACTTTTTGATGCCGCTTCCAGTGTGATCTTTTGGCCCGAATTGTCCACTTTGAACGGGACAGTTTTGCCGGCCCGGGTCTGGATTGGAGTCGAATCGATCACGACAATACGCAATTCGTGGTAGCCGTCAGACATTTTTGTTGAGTCGAAATGGATGTCTTTCGGCTCCGTATGCCGGGCCACCATCTTCCCGTCGAAAAAGACCTCCATCGACCGAAACGGAACGCTGTCCGGTTCAGGCGTGACTTGTACGGTGACCTGTCCCTTGGCCGTGGAGTTGGACTCCAGCCCGGTCAACCTGGGCTTTGGCGGCTTGGCCCAGGGCTGGCAAATCGCGTCGCCGACGATCAACAACTGGAAGGGGCCAGCCACGGACTGGTAGTACGATTCAGCCAGACTGCAGCCGCGTACGTAATGAACATGGATCATCGGATCGGGAAACTTGAATTGCAATGCAAACGGTTCGGCCACTGTACCGCTGCTGCCGGCAGCGCCGTATTTCATGAGTTCGCTCAGTTTCGTCTGGTCGGCCTGGGTAAAATCTCCTCCAAAGCTGGTAAAGTTTTCACAGATGGCACCAGGCAAAATATTGCTGGCCGCAGTTTGCCAGGAAAAACCTGGAGTGCCGATCGAGGCACCGGCGATTTCGGCATTGTGGGGGAGGATTCCCGATCCAATTTCCGACTTGTAACCCAGTGCCGCCAGGCGGTCCACTGCAGGCTGAAAACCAGGCTGCCGTACCGTTGTTCTGATATCCGCAGTCAGCGAAAAGTAAAAGGTACCTTTGGGTCGCGAGTAGTCGGCTTTTACGCTGTCGTTCAAGTAGAGGATAATTTCCTTTTCACTGTTTCCGCGGTCCCAGTTTGTGCCCAGCATGGTACACATCAGATAAGGCAATCCTTGCCCAGGCTGGCTGTTGATGACACCACCGGGACCCCAGGGATATCGCGCTGATCCGCCCACAGTCGGCAGGAACTCATACTTCTCATTTGGTAACTGTTTCACAATCCCGGAGAAGAGAGGGCTGTCGATCACGTTTTTCAACAACGGATCGTCCTCGGTGAATTTTCGGTAGCACCAACCGGCCCGGGCGGCCTGAACCAGTGCCCTGGCCGAAGCATCGGCATCGTAGGCAATGGCGTGAGCCTGGGCCAGGCGGTAAAGAACGATCATGTGTACCTGGTTGTTGCGCGACAGGGTCTCCAGGAGCCCAATCGCCTCGTCTGCCTTGCCCGTGCGAATCGCCTGCACCGCCTTTTCATAATCTTCCTGGACCTGACCGCCAAAAGGCTGTTGCATCGCCATTCCCACTGGCTTGCGAAAGTAGTTGTTGGAAGCCGGGCCGAGCCAGGTTGGATCGTCGTTCAGAATATGTGCAAAGAAATAAGTGAACGAAGTCAGCGAAGCCCGGGTAGAAAAAACCATGGCCGCCTGGGTGTCTTCGGATCCTTTTTCCCGGGTCCAGAGTTCCATGAATTTTTTGCTGTGCTCCGTAATATCGACCTGGGTTGGAAAGCCGGTCGAGTAAACGATGTAGTCGATTTGCGAATCCAGTTTGCGTTCCTGAACGGCTTCCATGATCTTCATCAGGATCAGGCTCTTTGCCTGTTCGAAACTTGCCAGATGGGCCCGGGGAATATCCGCAAGGAAGACTACATTCGAATCCGGAATATTTCGAAGGCGCTGATACCAGTTGGCAACCATCCGGCTGGACTCATCGCCGGCATTGACGACCAGCAATACATTCTCGGGACCGCCCCCGGCCATTACGGTTCGTGACCCTGCGCCCAGCAGAATCACAAACATCAAAGCCGCGGTGGCACAACGAAATCGCATACGCAACATGAAATTTCCCTGTCGTAAGTGCGTGGCCTGGCTGGTTACCGGATCACCCGGTCATAACTGGAACCTGGTCCCGGATCCCGCATCGAAACAGTAATCGTAGCAGGGATTCGCCAGATGTTCTCAACGTCCGTCGAAAAACAGAGGGAAACAATGTTCGCGATCAGCGAAACGGCTAGAATGACGCCCTGACAGAAACCGTCTTGCCTGGAAAAAATCCCTGAAAGGACGCGATCGGTGAACTACTATAATCCGGATTTCTACATCTACTTTGCCAACTCTGTTGCCGGCGTGGCTGGCTGGTTCCTGATCGTCTGGCTGGTCATGATCTGGATTTCGATGACCGTTTGGAAACAGCACGTGCCCAGTTTGGAAATGATGGGTTGGTCAGTCCGGTTGTTCATCGGCTTTGCAGCCATCCCGCCAATTCTGCTGGTCAGTAACCTGTTGTTGCTTTCAAGTCAAAGTCTGCTTTTTGACTCGAGTGTCGTGCCGATTATCAATTTTGTTATTGCGGCAGTTGGTTTTTTGTTGTTCATTGCCAGCTTTATTTGCTTTCTGCTGGCCCTTGTCCCGCGCAAACCATCCGGAAATGCAGGCCAGCCGGCAACCGGTTTGAAAACGGCGGTCAAGGAACCTTGGGAAGACTGACGGTTGGCCAGTTACCGGACCCGGCACTTGAACCGGATGATGCCACCCTGTCCGGCCGGGATGGGTTCCTTGATTTCCCAACGCAGGATCAGCGACTGTCCTTCGTTGCGTTCCGTCACGAAAGCAGCGTCGGATGTGCACTCTGCCGAGTCCGGCACATACTCCAGCCGCGGAGTCAGACTGTCAATAATCGTTACGTTACCGATCGTCTGCTGTCCAATATTGTCAAACCGGATCGTGAACTCGACTTCCTCGCCTGGTTCGGCTGCTATTTTGGAGGCGATCTTGAATACCCGCAGAATCGATTCGCCGTCACCCACTTTGACGGTAATCAGTTCCTGGACGGCCACTGGATCGTTGACGATTACCGGTTGGGTCCGGTCGGCAATCACTTGCAGGCCGTCATTGATTTCCCAGACACCCGCCGACTGCATGCCCAAACTCAGGCGGCTCGTTTCGCTGCTGGCAAATTTTCCGAACCGGATCATCTGCAAGTCGGCGTACGGAGCAAGTCCACCGCGCGTCCCGGTCAGGTGAACAACCTGATCGGACAATACTCCGCGGGTCCGGTCGACAATTCCGGTGGCGCGGTTGGCGCCGCGGTTCAGTCCCGGCATCAACTGTTGCAGGGTCGTCGATGAAAAGTCCTTGCCGCTGGTCGATTGCAAATGGTCCTGGTCGCGAAACGTGGCCAGCTTGAATGTTCCCGAACTGAGACCAAAATCATCGACTCTGCGAACTGTTGCAAAACGGGGGGAGTAAATCGCAACGCGGTTGCTGGGGACAACCATCCGCCGTCCGTCGAGCGTGTCAAAATGCCCAACCGTGTCCTCGCTGTCCAGTCCATACAGGTTCCAGTTCTGGTCGACCATCACTTCAAAATTCCGGTCGTCACCGTCGAACAGAAACTCATCGCGGGGTACCGGCACCGAAAAACGGAATTGACCGGGTTCACAGAGATCACACTGCAATCCTGATGCCGGAACCGGATTGGTGATCGACATGGGTAGGCTCATGGGGCCTTCGTTAGCCTGCCCCTGGCGCGAAGAAAATGGAGTGGCATTGACGCCTTCCTGCCAGCTGGCCATCTGTACGGAGCCGGACTGTCCCGCCGACTGGGGACGGAATCCCATCTTGTCCAGAAACTGCTGGGGAAATTCCTGTACCGGAGCACCACCGAAATGGAATGCGCGATCCAGTTCAACTTCTGTCGGGACGCGGGATCCAAGCCGCACAATTGCAATCGGTCGACCCAGACGCGACGCTGCCGACAACGGGTCTTCCCGCTCGCCAACGTCAAACGAATCCTGCTCGCCAGCCTGCTGGCGGTAGGGGAGGGCGGTCTCCGGGTTTTCCAGGTAAACGACTCGTGTGACCAGCCGTCCCTGTTGTGCCTTGAGCAAATCGTCCTGGGTCAAAACGACCTCAACCGGAAAACGGACTGCCAGTCCTTCTGGCGGATTCAGCCGGTTGATCAATTCTATCGAGGGATAGACTTCAAGATGTTTTCCAGGGACCGCGAATCCGACCTTGATTCTGGCGACCGGACCGACGGACAGTCCAATCACCGGCTCATGGTTCTGCGTTGGAACGAAACCGTCGCCATTCCAGATGGAAACCACGGCATCGTCGGGGATCCGGACCCGCACCGGCTGGATTTGTGAAATCCATTGGGGATTGGCCACCAAGGCGTTGAAGGCTATTTCGCCTGGCGCCATTTTGATGTGTGACAACTCGTGTAGCGGTGTCGGCTGTTGTGTCCAGGCGCTGCCACTTGTGAGCCCTGCCATCAGAACCATCAGGGCAGTTGTGATCTGAATTGGATATCGCTTCATCGCTGGTACCTGATGCCGGTTGGCTGCAGTATTGATTTGTCCGGAGGCCAAAAAAAAGGGCCGCGAGAACAGCATCTGTTACATCGCGGCCCGATTCAGTTCGGTGGCTGTTCAGTTCCCGACGCTGGAGTTCCTAGCGTCGACGCAGAATTCCCTGGTTAGGGTAGCAGTCTGGCGGAACTTGACCATGAACCATGTCAGCCGGCGGCTGATTGTTGAAATGAGGCGGACGAATAGTCTGTTCATTGATCAGAACCTTGTTGACTGGGCGGGGATAACTCAGGCCAGGTTGCTGACGAACATGTACGTCAACATTCGGTGTTGGGCCAGGGATAAGGGTGGCAGTGTGGTTGTGCATGTTGTACTGCTGCAAACCTGCTGGTCCCCCCATGGGAATGTGTGGTGGGCCTGGCAGACCAATCTGGGTACCAGTCCACGGCATGCCGTAGTGAGGTCCGTTGACTCCGCTGATGTACTGGCTTGCGTCGCCAGCTCCGCCCATTCCGCCCATTCCGCCAAATCCGCCAAATCCGCCAGCCATACCGGCGTTCATGCCGTCGTCTGTTCCTGGCAGGCCAAGGTCCTTGTTGCCAATCCGCACGATCGCGAGGATCGCACCACGGCGGTCAGCTTCGACGACCGGGTCAACACCTGGATCCAGGCGGGTGCTGACCAGTGTGTCAACGCCGGCCAGGGCAAGTTCCTGGTATTCGGGGTCCGGAACATAAATGACTTTGGTTACAAAATTTCCAGCGGTGACCTGATCGAAATCTTCCTGGGTCAGCTGGATTGGAATTGCGGAGTGGGCCAGGTAGGCGGCTGTTCGCTGTGATCCCGGTCCGATTTCCAGGGTTGGATACAACTCCAGAGCTGGACGTCGTTCGATACCGGAAATCTTCAGGCGATAGATCGCACCCAGCTGAAAGTTCTGGCGACCAGGAACAACCAGCGATGCCGAGTCGTACATGCCGACAGCTGTGACGTCCCAGTTCACCTGCATCATTTCCGGACGGTCAAACAATACTTGAACCGTTTGGATGGTATTGCCGTAGGGATTTCCCATCATGGCACCACCGTACATTCCGCCGGCCGGAGCGCCCGTGCCAACGTTCATTACACCTGGGCCGGGACCGCCAACACCTGGACCTGGTTCCAGCAGCATTTGTGCCGGAGGCAGATTGTGGCTTGCAGGAATGCCTTGTCGGCCGCCGTGCATCTGCAGGCCAGAAGCCACGGAGGCGACTGACATTAGCACAAGGCCCAACGAGTAACCAAATTTCATCCTAAATTCCCCCTTGAGCATTGTGGAGCATCGGCTCGTGCCAGCCCACAAGCGGACTGGTCTGAATCAGCCACGGTGGGCCAACCCTGTTTCCATTTTTGGCGTTCACGTTTGCCAGCGACCTTCGCTGACAGAACAAATTGCCGTGGACGGTCAGGCTGCTACTTCCCTAAACTCTGGCGAGTCTCCCTGTTACCCGTCCATTTGGGCGGTTGGAAATTTCGCGCAGCCGGATTGAAGCTCCTGGACCACGACAAGTCATTGCCTTATGTTCGGCCCGGAATGACTCCGTTCTTTGGAAAAACCGTTACAACCAACTCATGAAGCTGGATTTACCACGAGCGATTGCCCTGCTAGCGACCGGCGCAGCGTGTATCTGGCTGGCAAGGTCGCCGCAGTCTCCCTCTCCTGGAGCAAGTGCTGGCACCGTGGGGAAACTTGCCGGATTGCAAATCTCTTACCGCGATGCCGGTGAGCAGGGTTCCACCGTCCCCGCCAAAATACTGGCTGACAGCATTCATCAGCTGCAGTCGCTGGACGGCCTGGTCGCACAGCTGGACGTTGAAGTCGATGTTTTCGGCGAAAAGAGTCTGGCCTCGGGACTTTATTCCCAGTCCGGTCAGGGAGTCCCCCGTGCCCGCTGGGATTTGAACTTTGCACCCGCCGAATCAGGCCTGACCGTGACGCAGGTATTCGACGGCCGCTTCTATTACCGGAAGACAGGTTTTGGTGAGGACAAAACGCTGGAGTACATTGACCTCTCGCAGATTCCCGCTTTGGCCGAACCCAAGGTCCTTTCCGTTGCCGGACCAGCCGGTTGGTTCGGCGTCGGCGGCATTCCGACCATGCTCAAACAGCTGCAAGGGTCATTCGATTTCACTTTGGTTGACATTCAGGAATCGATCGTGGGCGATCACAAAATGGTGTTACAGACCATCCGGGGCACCTGGAAGCAGAACGCCTTGAAGGCTCTGCTACGTGGGCAGGTGGATCCGGCGTGGCTGGCTCCTGAAATTCAGTGGGACCGGTTGCCAGTGCAGATGCCGCATGCCGTCGAAATCACTTTCGGCAGCGACGGATATCTCGACAGCTTTCCCTACCAGATCGTTTTTCTGCAATCGGACGGTCCCGGACCTGCCGTCCAATACAGGGACTTTATCGCGCTCAAACTTCATCAAGTCGCGCGAAAAACAGAATTTGATGCCGGGACTTTTACCGTCACCGCCGACGACACGGAACCGGTTGACAAAACGGGGGAATATCTCGCCCGGGTAAAAATGTTCCTGTTCCAGCCAATCCAGTAATCAGACCGGCATTCTGCCGTGGGACGGCTGGTGATCCCGGGTCAAATTGGCCAGTTGCCCAGCCAGCAGTAACGCTTCGGCCATGCTTCCACTACGGGCCTTACCTTTCCATGCAATGTCGTACGCAGTTCCATGGGCCACGCTGGTCCGGACTATCGGCAACCCCAGTGTCACGTTGACTGCCTGATGCAATCCAAGCAGTTTCAGGGCAATGTGACCCTGGTCGTGGTACATCGCCACGATACAGTCGAACTCGCCGTCCGCAGCACGGTGCATAAGCGTATCGCAGGGCAGGGGCCCGGTCAGAGGCAATCCGTCCTTCTTGCCTGCCTCGACCGCCGGGGCAATGATCCGGATTTCTTCATCTCCAAACATTCCTTCTTCACCAGCATGCGGATTGAGGGCTGCAACACCGATTCGTGGTGCCCGTTTTTCGCCAGCGGCGGCCAGCATGTCAGCCGCAAACGCTGTCGCAAGTCTGGCGGTTTCCAAAATCGATTCCCTGGTCAACGAATCGATCGCAAGGCGCATCGATGTATGCAGGGTAGTGTGAATTACACCCAGCCCGCACTGCGAGCGGACTGCCGCACAGCGCGGCGGCAAATACAGCATCATGGCAGTTCTGGGAACGCCACACAGGTCTGCCAACATCTCGGTGTGGCCAGGCCATTGCGTGTGGCCAGCCTGATGGAGCGCCTTTTTGCTGAGCGGCGCCGTCACGATGGCATCAACCTGTCTGGAAAGGGCCAACTGTGTTGCCAACTCCACTGCAAGAAACGCCGCGTGGCCCCCTGCGGAACTGTTGATACCAGGCGCTACCGCGTCTGCATCAGCGAAGTCAATTTCCAATACCGGGACCCGGTCTGCTTCACACGATTGCGCTTCACCAACCGTGGCAACCGGTGTCGCCACCAATGGCAGTTCCAGCAATTCAATGGCGCGATTCATCACGGCAACACGTCCAATGACCACCCGCCGGAAATTCTCCGGCACCAAAGCGGATGGCCACGATCCTGCAATCACTTCCGGCCCAATGCCAGCCGGATCGCCCATGCTGACTGCCAGGGTCACGATTCGGGTTTCATTCATATCGGTTGATCAAGGAGGGGCAGGGGGGGACTCTGTTTGCATCGATCCAGTTTATCACACCAAATCCTTGATGCCGGTTGCACCCGACAGCCGTTGCGGCACAATTGTCCAAGTCAACATTCGTCCGTTCTCTGAAATCTGAATACAATGCGAGCCGTAATCCAGCGCAGCCGGGCAGCCCAAGTCACTGTCGACGAACAGATTGTTGGACAGATTGACCGGGGCCTGGTTGTGTTGCTGGGTGTCGAACAGGGAGACACACCGGCCGATGCCCAGTGGATGGCGGAGAAAGTTTGCGGTCTGAGAATTTTTGACGATGACCGGGGAAAAATGAACCTTGACCTGGCCGATGCAGGTGGTTCCATCCTGGCGATCAGCCAGTTCACCCTGTTGGGGGACGCCCGTAAAGGCCGGCGTCCCTCGTTTGTGTCCGCTGCTGATCCGGCGACCGGAAACCAGCTCTTTGACTCGTTTGTCGGAGCGCTTCGAATCCATGGAGTCAACGTGGCAACCGGAGTGTTTCGGGCCGACATGCAGGTCACGCTGGTTAACGACGGACCGGTTACGATTCTGCTGGACAGCCGCAAAAAATTCTGATCACCTGAAACGATTGGGGCCGGGCAGCAGTCAGCGAACGCAAGACGGGCAGGGGAGTTCGTTGCACCGGTGCCCTGTCCAAATCATTTCAGGATTCTGCCAGCGGCCTGACTGGTCTGATTGTGCAGGTAGTCAAACGTTGCCGTGCGGGGAACGGCGATTCCCCGTTTCTCCAACTGCTCCATCAGCGTTTTGTCACCGCAGACAATCGCAGTTAAAAGCAGGAGATTGGCCCAGGCAATGAAATTGGTCATGCGGTTGTTGCCGTACCACTTCATGGCCGTACCCAGTGACTGTTTCACGCGCCGGCCCCGTAAGTCGATCGAATAGACTTCATCCAGAAACAAATGCGAAAGAAATCCCAGTACCACAGCCCACGATTTGAACAGCCGGATTCCCAGTTCCGGTGAAAGGGAAACCAGGAACGTGATCATCCCCGCGATCAACGCTGCCGGGATGCTGTGCCACATTCCCCGATGAACCGTAAAACGGCGAAAGACTGTACCCAGCCCAAAACGGACCCCGACATACATCAGGCCGGCAATCAGAACCATCAACTCGGGATTGACTCCCAACAGCTCAAACCGGCGAATCATCATCATCGGGATCAAAACCGAAACGAAGCTGAGCATTTCGCGAAGGGGAATTCCCGAATCGCTGTCCAGGTCCGGCAACATTCCGGCAACCGAACAAAGACCCCCGGCAACAATGCAATGGGCGGGCGGAACTCCAAACAACACACCGCCGGCGATCCCATAGCCGATGCCGATTACCGTGCTGGTCGTGATGTGAGTTTTGAAGTCTGCCATGACAATTCACTGGAATCCATGCGCGAGCCCTGCCCGGTTCCGTTTTCAATTCAGTTATTCCGGGCCCGACGCGCAATGTCTTTTCACTGTCCGTCGGGGAGATTACCGGATTGACCTTCCAGGGGGTATTGGAAATCAGCTGTCAAACACCTGCTGGCAATCCGCATTCATCTTGAGGTGACAGGCTGGTTCCGGCTAGTCTTTTTCGGCGCAACCGCCGTCCAGCGGGTACGCTGATACGCCAGTCCACCAGGAAGGGTTCGCCAGGAAGAAACCTTCCAGCCGGTTTGTGCGTATGGCTTGCCAGGACTTTTGACGAGAATCCCAACCGATCAGGCCTTCCGGCCGGAGCTGCAAATGTTTGCCACGTACGACATTGTGATGCTGGTTGTTTTTGCGGGAGCCATTCTGTTTGGTTTCTGGAAAGGCCTTGCCTGGCAAATTGCATCCCTCGCTGCGATATTTGTCAGTTACCTGGTGTCGCTGAACTTTCGTGGCCTGCTATCGGGGTTTTTCAAGACCGACGAGCCATGGAGCCAGTTTGCCTCGATGGGGATTCTCTATCTCGGCACAAGCCTGGCCATCTGGATTGGATTCGGGTTTGTGCGGCGCAGCATCGAAAAGATGCAGCTGAAGGAATTTGACCGGCAAAGCGGAGCGTTATTGGGGGCGGTAAAAGGGGCCCTGCTTTGTATGGTGATTACCATGTTTGCGGCGACCTTGCCGGGCGACACGATGCGGCGGGCAGTGATCCAGTCCCGTTCCGGCCACCTGATCGCCAGCTCGATCAATCGCCTGTCGACCATGATTCCCCCGGAAATTCACAAGGTCCTGGACCCCTACTTTGAAAAATTCAACCAGGGACTGACCGACCCCCTTCCTGCCCAGAACCAGGACCAGCCGAATCCCTGGATTTTCAACCAGCCGGTAGCCAACGATGGGGCGCGATCTTCCAATCCAATCCAGGCCCAGTTTGACCTGCCGGTTACCATTTCCAGCGGGGCCCAAGGTGGGATGGAGATCCAGGTAAACGTTGATGGGCAACGAATATTCAACCAGAGACTCCAGGCTTTGCAAAACGGGATTAACGAATCACTGGGCAGTTCCGCCGTTGGGCCAACACAGCGGTAGCTGGGATTGATAATAGCCGCCGTTGCAACCGGTTTCCGGGCAGGCGAAGCCTTCGCTATTGCGGGAAAACAGAAATCGCCCCCGTATTGCACAGCCCCAACCGAACATAAGAAACATTATCGGACGTTGGTGGTGGAGCGAAATATGCGTGTAAAGACGCATGATACGGTCGCAGAAGAACGTCGTTTTACCAGTCTGGTGTTGCCACAGAAGCGGATTCCATACCGCATGCCCGGTGATCAGGCGCTACGTTTGAATCAGACTGTTTCGACCGCAGGAACGGACGTTTCCGTCGCCGTTTCCGGATCCAGAAAGCGGCCCATCCGGCGAAACTTGTCATAGCGGTTTTTCAGCAATTCATCGACCGGTTTGCGGGACAGTTCGCGAAGGCATTTTTTGAAATAGTTTCGCAGGCTGGCCGCCATGTGGTGATGGTCCCGATGGGCACCTCCCAGCGGCTCCTCGATCACATCATCGACGATTCCGAATTGAGGCAGATACTGCGAAGTGAATTTCAGGCTGCTGGCGGCCCGCGCTGCGTGCTGGGAGCTTTTCCAGAGAATGCCCGCACAACCCTCAGGACTGATCACCGAGTAGTACGAGAACTGCAGCATGGCCACCCGGTCGCCGACCCCAATCCCCAGCGCCCCGCCGCTGCCACCCTCACCAATTACCACGCAGATAATCGGAGTTTTCAAGCGGCTCATTTCCAGCATGTTCTCGGCGATCACCTGGGCCTGGCCGCGCTCTTCGGCTCCGATTCCCGGATAGGCGCCTGGCGTGTCAATCATGCAAATCACCGGGATGCCAAATTTGGCAGCCAGCTTCATTTTCGCCAGGGCCTTTCGGTAGCCTTCCGGATGTGCGCAACCGAAACAGTTTTCTGTCCGTTCCTTGAAGTTGCGTCCTTTCTCGTGGCCGACCACCAGGACCTTGTAGTTCTCCAGGCGGGCAAAGCCGACCCGCATGGCCCGGTCGTCTCCGAACTTCCGGTCACCGTGAAGTTCGACAAATTCGTCAAAAACAAGATTGAGATAATCGACTGTGTGCGGCCGGTCCTTGTGACGGGAAACCTGGACGATCTGCCAGGGATCGAGCCCGGAATAAATCTTGCGGGTCGTTTCCGTCAAATTGCGACGCAGTTCACGCAGTTGTTCGGAACGTCCTGCCGTTTCACTTCCCAGTTGTTCCAGTTTCCGGATTTCCGCTTCGATATCGGCGATCGGCTGTTCAAAGGCCAGGTAGTCCATGTTCGGATAAACTCTGATGTTGTTTTGCTCGCCTACAAAAAATGACAGCGACCGGGAAACGGATCATTTGTCCGGATCAGGCTCGCCGCCGGTTGCTTCGTCCCCTCAACCCGGCGCGGTATATCGAGCACTTGTCGTATTCTACCAAAAACTCATGCATGTTGTTTGGCCTTCCGTCAGGCTCTTTGGCCAGCATCGTGGCGACCAGATCGGAGAATTCCGTGGATGTGTTTCGTTCAATGGCCTGAAGCGTGGGAATCGAGGCGTGCAAATGCTTGCTGAGCAGTTCATCCGGGCTGCTGGCCGTGTATGGGGCCCGGCCACCAACCAGTTCGTACAACATGCAGCCGAAAGAGTAGATGTCCGCGCGAAAGTCCAGCGACTGCCGCCGGATCTGTTCAGGAGACAGGTAACTGCGCGTTCCGCGGATTTTTTTGGTCTTGAGCGAAAACAGCTTGAACCCGGATTTCTGCTTCTCGGCGATCGAGAAGTCGATCAGTTTTACGTTCCCCTGTTCGTCAGCAAGAAAATTGTCGGGCTTGATGTCGCAGTGAATCCAGCCCCGGTCATGCATGTGTGCCAGACCCTGTGCAGCATGGCGTACTACGTCCTGAATATTGCTGTCCAGAATGTCCGGCCGTTCGCGAAGTTCAATCTTCAGGTTACGGGCGTTGAACAACTGCATGGAAATAAACGGCAGTCCGAACTCATCGTGATAGCCGTAAATCTGAATCACGTTGGGATGATTCATCGTCTGGGCGATGACCGTCTCGTGTTTGAGCTGGCCCAGTTCGACCTTGTCCGTGGCGTGCTGGGCGGAGACGACCTTCAGCGCCACCCGTTCCTCGCGGCCTTCGCGCAACGCTTCCCAGACCTGGGTTGTCTGCCCGGCACGGATCAGCCGTACCAGCTGAAAAGGACCAAGAAAATCACGTCCTGCTACCACTCTTTGCCCATTTCTTCCAGAATTGTCGTACCCGGCCAGGACTCCCATCAAGCCGGCCCGAATCAGCACGTTCCCAATACGAGTCTAGTTGGAATGGCAAAAACGGGACAGACGACACTCCTGGTTCCGGTGGCCAGGTTTGGCCTGCCAATCACTGTATCGGGTCTTCCGTCGGTTCCGGTTCCCCCACTTCGCAAAGACCCTTTCCCGCCGGACACTCCCCTGCCCCGCAAACGCACATTTCCGGATAGCAGACCGAAACCAGACAAAGGCCCAGGGCCGGCGCTGTTGGACCGCTCGTCATGCGGTCCAGGGCACCCAGAGACTCCTCCAGCCACTGGCTATTTCGGGTCCCCCGCCCAACCTGTACAAGCGATCCGGCGATGATCCGAACCATGTTGTACAGGAACCCGTCTGCGGAGATCCCAATCGTAATGTATTGCCGGGAATTGCGTGTCACGTCGGAAACCGCCAGTCGCCGGATTTCGCGTACCGACGATAACCGGTTAGAACCTGTGGCCTGGAAACTGGCGAAGTCGTGTTTGCCAACCAGACACCGGGCTGCATCCTGCATCGCGGAAATGTCGAGCAATTCGCCGACATGCCAGGCAGTCCGGCTGTCCATGACATCCCGCAATCGTCCGGCAACGATCCGGTATTCATAACATTTGTTGACTGCGTCGCGGATCGCGTGGAATCCTTCGGGAGCTTCCGAAATCTGCTCCACGACAATGTCACGCGGCACGTTGGCATTGATCGCCCGGACCAGTGACTCGCAATCGATTTCACTCGCCGTTCGGAGGCTGCACACTTGACCTCGCGCATGCACGCCTGCGTCAGTTCGGCCACTGGCGGTGATCCGCAACTGCTCACCCGTTATCGTCTGCCAGGCAGATTCCAGCGCCTGCTGGATCGACATTCCATTGGGCTGGAATTGCCAGCCCGAATAGCCGGTGCCATCGTAGGCGATCGTCAGGCGGAGATTCCGCATGGCACCATTTCCCGCGCGACCAGCAATTCGGCAATTTGCACAGCGTTGGTGGCCGCTCCTTTTCGCAGGTTGTCACTGACGCACCAGAACGCCAGGCCGTTCGGGGAGCTGATGTCCCGGCGAATTCGCCCCACGAAAACACTGTCGCTTCCATCACAGTCCCGAGGCATCGGGTATTGATTGCGGTCGAGATCATCGACTACTTCAATGCCCGGCATTTCGGCAAACAGCTTTCGGGCCTGCTCAACGGAAATCGGCCGCTCGGTTTCGACCAGGATCGATTCGCTATGACAATTCGAAACTGGCACACGAACACAGGTTGGGCAAATCTGAATTGAATCGTCACCAAGGATCTTGCGGGTCTCGTATACCAGCTTCAGTTCCTCCGACGTGTATCCGTCAGCCTTGTGCGATCCGATTTGGGGAACAAGATTAAAACCGATAGGATGGGCAAACGTCACTGCCGGACTCCCCTGCCCCGCCAGTTCCGCCCGGGTCGACTCGATCAGCTCGGCCTGCCCCGCAACTCCGGCACCGCTGGTCGCCTGGTACGTCGATACAACAACCCGCCGAACCCGTCCCGCGTCATGCAACGGCTTCAACGCAAGAACCAATTGCGTTGTGCTGCAATTCGGGCTGGCGATCAGTCCATTGTGGTTGGCCACTGCATCGGGATTGACTTCGGGGATCACCAGTGGCACATCGGGCATCATCCGGTGGTATCCGCTTTCATCCACCACCAAAGTCCCTGCCGCCCGGGCCCACGCTGCCAGGTCGGCAGCCACTTCATCGGGCGTGCTGGCGATCACCAGATCGATATCTTCGAAACAGCCAGGACCGAGGACTTCGACCGTAATCGGCTTTCCGCGAAAAAGGATTTGCTTTCCAGCAGACCGTTTGGACGCCAGCAACCGCAGCGACGCACAGTCAAAATTCCGCTCTTCCAGCATTTTCAAAACCAGCGATCCAACCGCTCCGGTCGCCCCCGCCAGGGCCAGTCTGACAGACATGAGTTTTCCCAATCATTTCAATTACCAAAACCCGAAATCACGGCAGCCCAACAAATTCTGCTTCATCAGATCAGGCCCGCAAAATTATAGAATTGCGACGTGCGCTCCGCGAGGGACCACTACCCTGCCAGGCCCGAATCACGTCGCCGCAGGCCTGCCCGAACCACAATCCATTATCGAACGAATCAGCGCCGGTGAAACGAATGCCAGGTTGCCGATGATCATGGCCAGCCCAAATGTCATCATCCCCATCGCGATCCCAATTCCGAGATGTACAAATAATGCAAAGGCAAGGACAAACGGACGGGTCAACCGGGGCCAAACAAGGAACGCATAGCTGGCTTCCCAGGCGACAGTTCCCCAGGTCAGCAAGTTGACCAGCCAACTGGCTTCGGCCAAAAACGTCAGATCCAGCGTCTGGTACTCGTACGTCGCCAGCGCTCCCCAGATCGCTTCACCGTTCCACCAACTGCTCCCCTGCAGTTTCCCCATCCCGGCGAACAGATAAACAATGCACATGTGAATTTGTATCATTCGCGTTCCGATATTGGCCATCACCGAATCGGGTCCGGGGGCCAGGCAACTCCCCCGCTCTCTCAGCGAATCAACGCTCAGCCATCCTCCACACGGTGAAATGGCCAAATACATGGCCAATAGGCTGTTGATCTGGTCCAGTCCAAACAGGGCGCCCGTCGCCCGGTTTGCGTACGAGATCACCAGTATCGCCGTGAGTATGGACGTTACGCGAGTCCACAAACCGACTGTGAACAACAGCATGACCACCAGCCCCAAAAGATGGACTGGCCACAGCCAGGCATCCGATGGAAGCCAGTCAAAATGGCTCCAGACCATCGAGTTGCTTCCGGCCAGCAACTCCCGGTAGTCCGGCGGGATCACCGACTGGCTGCCAAAAAAAGTCGACAGTTCCATCGACCAGACCAGATGAGTGTACAGAATCAAACTTCCGGCCAGTACGCGAATCACGCCCAGCGTCTGGGGACCAGTCGGTACAAACCAGAAACGGTCCCATCCACGGACGCATTCCATCAGGTGGTCGTTGATGGTTCGAAGCAAGCGGGTCACTGGCCAATGACCTCCGCTCCGCTGATTGGCGCGGGAGGCGAAAGGAATTTGGGATCGTCCAGCCGTTCACCAACAACGACGTTGGCCTGCATGGGAATGGCCCGCTCCTGCAAAAAGAGCTGCGCCGGTTTACCGGTCCGTTCGGTCATTTCCCGGACAATGCTGTTGGTCAACACCTTGATCCGTTCCATCCCCCGGGTCCATTCGACTTCGCGGCGGTCACGCATGGCACGCATGGAACGGGATAGCGATATTTTTCCCGCTTCGCGAAACTGGGCTCCCCGCGTTTCAAGATCTTTTTGCATGGCGTCGAAGCTGGCCCGGTCCGGCATCGACTGGTACTCGGACCAAACCGACTCGGACAACATGAACCAGCGGTGATACATCAAACGTGGCCAGTGCCTGTTCCGGTCAGGAAAAACCAGTTTGTTTTCTCCTTCGGGCGAAGTTCGAACCAGCAACAGGTGACTTGGTCCCGGGTCCGGAGCAAAAAACCGGTATCCATGTCCCAGAAACAGCGATTGATGAACCGGAGCGAGAGTCCGCGCGATGGGGGCCGTCAGTTCCTCTGTCGATATCGGATTGGTTACCGGACCCATGAACACAACAAACAGGAAGGCCAGAATCAACGCACTCGCCAGGGCCCGTTTGGAAACCGGCCAGGACGATTCGCTGTCCGCCGGTTCTTGAGTTCGATTCCTGGCAGCGTTCACGGTTCACTTGTACGGTTAAAGAATTTTGGGAGCATGTTGGGGCCCGGTACCAACTGTACTTTTTCCAGACAATTCCGGCCATGCCAACTGCAAAAAAAAGCCGCTTCCACTTTGGTGGAAACGGCTTGTGAATTACCTGATGCAACTGGATCTAGCGGCTGGCCACGCGGGTGTCCGAGCCCTCAAAATCAAAGGTGATCTGGTGCGTTTTGCCAGCTTCTACATCCAGAGTCTGTTCCCTGGTAATCGTCTTGCCGTCACGCTCAATGGTTGCGACAACCGTGTAGCCTTGCCACGACTGGCCCTTGTCCAGCGTGTTGGTCGAGAACACCCGGGTCGTGCCAGTTTCAGGAGTCTCGACGCCGGCCAATGTGATTTTGGCATCGGCTGGAACCTTGACCGCAACCGAAGTGGTCACTTTCGATATCGCATCGAAGTCAAACGATACATTGTTCGACTGACCAGCCAGAACCTTGACAGTCTGGTTCAATACAAGTTCCTGCTCGCCCTGGTACAGGACAGCCTTTACTTCAAACTCATACTCCTGACCCGGAACCAGGCGACGGGCAACAAAGCTGCGCTGCGCTCCGGTGCTGCGGGTTGCCCGATTGTTTACGTAAACCAGGGCATCTTCGGGCAACTCAATATTCAGAACAGTATCGACCCCGTCTCCTTCCGAACCAGCCGAATCCTCGGACGGCGCAACAGGTGCCTTTTGGACATCCGTTGGTGTTGGCATCGGGCCTTCCTGAACCGGTGACGGCGTGACAGCGTTTCCGCTGCTGTTTGGATTGTAATAATCGCTGGTCGGTGAGCTGATGTTCGTTCCATCAACCGGGACACCATAAGTCGAGTCAAAACCAGGAGACGTCATGACGTTGCCGTTCATGTCCTGATAACCGCCCTGACCGTAGTACACAGCTGATCCACCCGAAGATCCACCAGATGATCCGCCCCAGCTGCCACTGCCGGAGTACGAACTGGACCAGGAGCCCCGCGAGCCGCCAGAGGATCCGCCGCTGCTGCCCCCGGAATAGGACGACACGACTCCACCACTGGAACCGCCGGACGATCCGCCACGGCTACCCCAGCTTCCACCGCTGGATCCACCAGAACTGTTTCCACGAAACATTCCACCACCGCTACTGCCGTGGGACATGGAATGGAGTTGCGTGTTTACACGACCCAAAAGACTTCGGATCGGCGCACCATGGCTGCCATTGAACCAGCCGGTTCGGCCGCCGCCGCTGCCGCCTGAACTTCCATAGCTGCTGCCGCCTGAACTTCCACCCCAACTGCCAAACGATGATTGGCCAAGTGCATGCGAGGGTGCCAACAGACTTGCTGCTCCCAGGCACATGAGGGAAAAAGCCATAAACCGGGCCAGTTTCATACCATTAAATCCTTGTTGATCCAGTAAACAGAATCGTGCCATATGCCAATTCCATGACCAAAAATCCGCAACAATGCGTATTCTGGGCCTTCTGGATAGTTTAGCCTGAAAGGCCGTTCATTCAAGCTAAAAGGATTGGGTAATTTGTGCGGTTTTTGACAAACGCCGTAAAAACCGTTACCACTGCCAGCGATTTTCTCTCTGGAAAACAAAGTCGGCTGGTCCAAACCTTTGTTTCACGGCAAAATCCTGCGTGCGAATTGGCCCGCATCAGTCCACTTTTTTCAGCGACAATTCGTCAAACCAGCATTTCCCGGTTCCGCCGAACATTCCGATTCGAATCATCGCTTCCCGCGTAGAGACCGGAACGCGAATTCGTTTCTTCAGCTTCTTCCAGTCGTTCCTGGTTCCGTCAAATGGGCCAAAAAAGTCGCGGCCGACTTCCCGTCGCTGCGCGTCGTAAAACGTCAACGCAAAAAACGGCTGATCCCATTCGGTCGGTCCCTTTGTGACATTTTCGTATTTGATCAATCCCGACAACTCGACGCGGCTGACCAGTCTTCCATCGATAGCCAACCCCTGCATCAGGTGTGCGTCCTGCCCGGGCACCGAATTCTCAAACATGACATGTCGACCCGCCCCGGTCGCTGCATCGGCCTCCTGAAACTTCAGCAATCGTTCGTAATACCAACCTTTGACGAAGCTGTTTTCATCCACTCCCTGTTCGAAATCACCATTGACGATTTGGGGGTTTGTCGGGTCCGGTTTGATCTCGCGGGCGTTTTCAGCCGCTCCGGTCATTGGAACAAAATAGGTTGGCTCCAGCGAATGCTCAATCAGTTTGCCAGCCTCCTTCTTCATCAGCACCAGGCTCTGCTGGTGTCGCTCGCCGACCGGAATAATCATCAATCCGCCGTCGGCCAGTTGATCGACCAGCGGCTGGGGCACCTTTTCCGGAGAGCAGGTCACGATGATCTTGTCGAAGGGAGCATGTTCAGGCCAACCCAGAAAACCGTCACCCACTTTTACATGGATGTTTTTGTAACCCAGTCGCTGCAGCGTCTTCTCTGCGCGAAGCCCCAGGTTCTCCACAATTTCAATGGAATAAACTTCGGCAACCAGTGGGCTCAGAATCGCCGCCTGGTATCCGCTCCCCGTCCCGATTTCCAAAACCTTGTCTGTCGATTGGGGATCCAGTGACTCAGTCATCCTGGCGACGATGTAGGGGGAGGAAATCGTCTGTTCGTCGCCGATCGGAACCGCGCCGTCGACGTAAGCTTCTTCCCAAAGATGTTCCGGTACGAACTGATGCCGCTGGGTGGCCCGCATCGATTCCAGAACCCGCTGATTTTTGATCCCCGCGTTTTCAACGGACATTTTTACCATCCACTCGCGCCGCTGGGTGTACGGGTCATTGACCGGAATATCCTGGGCGACCAGCAACTGCGGGAGGCAAACAAACAGCACAGCCAAAAACAGAATCAAACAGACTCTAGGGTATCCAGTGAAAATCATGGTTGTGTTCCGATACTTCCGGTACGGTTTGTTTGACAGCGGCCAAACGGCAAAACAGTCGGGACCCGTAAAAATTGGTTTGTGACCCGTCGCCAAACGGGAATAACCTGTTTTGAAAAAGGGGCAATCCCCGATGCTCGAATTGTAGCCTTTTCATCGCACAATTTCCCGGGCTGGCAATTCAACCTGGCTGTGTCATCATCGAAGAGGTCCCCATGCCCTTCTATTTTCGACTGTATATGCCCAACCCGACCGAACCTGCCGGTGACCCCAGGTCGCCATCCATCCATCCTGACGGGCAAAGGTCGTGGATCTTTATTGCACCACTGGCGGTGCTGTTACTGTCAGGCACTTTGTTTCGATGGCCCGAATACAGCCCGGACTTCATTATGTCGGAGCGGGACCAGTTGACTACTG
>Ga0163150_10002358_pt1 | contig 29101 bp, 18 predicted proteins | sample OliLakLV19P2IB_FD_148628 | JGI IMG/M metagenome (GOLD analysis project Ga0163150, IMG submission 148628) | Freshwater microbial mat bacterial communities from Lake Vanda, McMurdo Dry Valleys, Antarctica - Oligotrophic Lake LV.19.P2.IB | ecosystem: Environmental > Aquatic > Freshwater > Lake >...
CTCCAAATTCTTTTGGCTTTTTATCAATCTTAATAGACCAGTCCCGTGTAATTCCAACCTGATTTACCCTAAACAAAAGTGGAAAGCTATAATATTTTTTTACTTTTATATTAAGCGAATCACAACTTATTTTATTTAAGCCTCTTTTTACTGACTTTTCAATTTCAGTTTTCATCAGTTCATTAGCCCTCCCAACAATCTCAATAAAGCTAACCTCGTAATTCTTATTTAACTTGAATACCACATTCAGGTAGGCGGGCTTCTCTAAAAAATTTGAGTCCCCAAAAATTAACCCAAAATCAAAATTCCTATGAATGCAATAAGAGAATTTACTTTCTTGTGAATATCTATCTAAAAATTGTGCTTTTGATGCTGTATTTAATAAAAATGCAATGATCAAAATAAATGTGATTTTCATTAGGCTTTACTTTATTATTGACAAAGAGACGGGCTTCCACTTGTAGCATTTGTACCATATTTAGCACCCACATTATCTTTTGCAACTTGCCAGCCGTCGTAATCAGACTCAACTTGACCATTTGTCATAGGAATTTTTCCATTGTTTATAAGCCCCGAATAATATGAGTTTAGTCGTATAGCAAGTTGCGATTGGTTAAATAAAGGACCATTTCCATCATAGAATGCTTTTAAAGTAATGGCATACTGGGCACCCGTTGGTAAGCTTGGGTGTAGTTGGCGTAAACTGTTTGCAATAGCGTTAAGAGCATCATTTATATCTCCTTGGTTATTTGCCCAAGCATTACCGTATGCCACCGTAAAGGCCTGAAAATAGGAGGTTAAAATAACAGCACTTATAAATTCTGTTGATGCGGTGCCTAATAAAGAGGTGTTTAAAGTAATATTGTAACCGCTATTTCCATTGGAAGCAGAATTTGAATATTGATTGCTATTGGCTGTTCCAAGTGCTGCATTGTTCCAATTGAAAATAACAGGATTATTATCACCCAATGCCTCCTTAATGTCTTCCATAATCAGGGAGCCGCCAAGATTTCGTGTTTCTAGTATTAACTTAAATAAATTTTTTAAGCAATCTTTGTCCAACTCTTCTGTTATTGTATCTGCATTAGGGTCAGGTTCACCACCTCCACCTCCACCATAATCGGCTGGATCAAGTTCAGATTGGGTTTCTTCCTCGTTATAGTTACATATGCTAACCCAGCTATATTTACGTCTCATAGACACATAGAGCATATCCCCTATCCAGTAATTATAAGGAACATTAGTGATTGTTAAAAAACTTTCGCAACTCGAACTTCTGCTTGCCGTCTCTAAGAAAGTATAGTCAGTTGCTTTAAAATACTTATTGTTTTTAAATGCCCACATTTCCGAAATTGCGCCATTGCCATCTAACCATTGTTCTACGGCGACAACTTCAGAATCTGAAGCAATAAAAGTTGTATATTTTATTTTAGCCCCTTCAATTTTGTTATTTTTTACTCTAAAGACAATAGAATAGTCGCTTTTTTCACCGTCGGTAGTTACGTATGGTACCTTTACATAGCTATAGCCGTTCCTGAAACTCGTTTTTTGTTTGTCCCAGTTTAGTTTTACTTTACCAGTTCCAGCAGCGTTGCCAAAGTTTGTTAGCTCCAAATTTTCTTTTAAAACTTGTGAGTTGTTTTTTGCCAGCCAATCTTTATAGATGTTATTTGATTGGTTGTCATTAACGTCACTATTTTTTTTACAAGAGACAGCCATTGCAAGTAATGCAAAAACCCCTAGTTTAAAATTTAATTTCATTTTACATTAGTTTTAGTTTTAATAATTCTGCACAGCGTCGCATGTTTTACTATGAGACTTATGTGGCTCAGTTATTATGAATTAATATACGATAGCCCGTTAACAGTTATAAAAAATGCAATTATCTCTTTGATAAATTACCTTGCTTAATATCGTTTGCCTTGCTGTAATAAATTTAAGTATCTTTCTAATTACTACCAATATATTTTCAATATACTGCACTCCTGACATAATTTTTTTTTGAAAATCTTTGCAGATTTATTTCGTTAACTCATTCAAAATGAAATTTTTATTAACTACCATCCACTGGATATCGGTTTGCAACTATAAAAAAACCTTTTTACAAATCGTAAAGTTGAAGAGGTTAAAAAAATGATTTCTCAAAAAAGTGCAGTGGATAATTTTAAATTACCCCCACTGGAATCAGAAAAGAAGAAAGGCTTTTAATGGCAATAAAAATATAGGTGACATCTTTTTTAATAGCCCTATTGAGGGCTATTTTTTTTGCTCATTACGGTATGTAGAAGCAAACTAAAAAATATTACGCCGAAAGCACCAATAGGGTTCAGCCAGAGAAAGCCCATTTTTAAAACCCCTGTCCTGGTTAAAATAAATACAGTTAGTACTAATAATTCTGCCAGTATGGCTCCCCAAAAAACAACATGACCGTTTTTTATTTTTTTAAAGAAAAAAGCAACGAGGAAAACTCCGAGAATAACACCGTAGAAAAGAGAGCCCAATACATTTACTGCCTCAATAAGGCTGTTGCCGATATTGTAAGTAAACATAGCAACGATTATACAGAATATGCCCCAAGCCAATGTGTACCATTTTGACATCCGGTATTCGTCTTCACCAGTTTCTTTCTTTTTAGTAAACCGGCGGTGAAAATCAATCATGGTGCAGGAAGCCAATGAGTTGATGGCAGCTGCAATACTACCCCATGAGGCAAGGAAGATGATAGCTATTAATAATCCAACTAACCCGACAGGCAGGTTATCAACCACAAAACGTAAAAAAATATAGTTGGTGTCGTTGTTATCGCCACCAATTTCTTTTGTATTCACCCACTCTTTTACTTTTGCCCGGAGTACATTAGCACTACTTTGCAAAGTGTTTAACTCCTTCAGGTATTCTTCCTGTTTGATTTTATCGTTATCATCTGAGGCATTGGAATAATTAACAACTGCCTGCTGTTTTAACGTGGTAATCTCATTGTACTGTTGCTGTACCAGTCTGAAGGAATCTTTATAAACAGACGATGCCTCCAATTTTTTTACCTGTACTTCATTAAAAAAAATCGGGGCTTTATTAAATTGATAAAAAGTAAATACCAACGCACCAATCAGCAGAATCGCAAATTGCATTGGCACTTTTACCAGGCCATTCATCAGCAATCCCATCCGGCTTTGCTTCAGTGATTTTGCGGTCAGGTAGCGGCCCACCTGTGACTGATCAGTACCGAAATACGAAAGTGCCAGAAAGAAGCCGCCAATTAAACCGCTGAATAAATTATACTGATCACTCCAATTGAAATGTCCTTTTTCAAACCCGGTTGTAATAACATTCAACTTCCCCATTTTTCCACTTACTTCCAACGCATCAGTAAAGCTCACATTTTTCGGAAGCATATTTACTACCATATATGCCGCCAGAAACATACCAATGAAAATGATGATCAATTGAAGCTGTTGTGTATAAGCCACAGCTTTTGCGCCGCCACTCATGGTGTAGATGATTAGCAAACCTCCCATCAGTATGTTAGTGTAGTAAATATTCCAGCCAAATAGTGATGAAAGAATAATAGACGGGGCAAATACACTGATGCCAGTGGACAATCCTCTTTGTAATAAAAACAGGAATGAAGTAAGTGTTCTTGTTTTATTATCAAACCGGTTCTCCAAATATTCATACGCCGTATAAACTTTCAGCCTGCTGAAAATGGGAACGAAAAAAATACAGATAACAATCATTGCCAGCGGAATGCCAAAATAGTATTGTACAAACCGCATCCCGTCTGTATAAGCCTGGCCTGGTGCAGAAAGAAAAGTAATAGCACTGGCCTGTGTACCCATAATGCTCAGTAGCACCATTCCCCAGGGCAAACTTCTGTTGCTGAGAAAATAACCATCCAGGTTGCGGGAGGTACGGCTTTTATACAAGCCATAAGAAATGATGGCAAGCAAAGTGACAACCAGTACTATCCAATCCAACTGGTTCATACCCCTAACCCCTGAAGGGGAATTTTATAGTTAATAAAGAGCAGCATATTATTATTGAAATTTCTTCGTAAACAATTGGAATAATACAATCAATACAATCAAAAAAACGATTACCAGGATATACCAATAGTTCCAGTTTTTGAAAAATGGTGCCTTATCGTTATCAGATGTTTGCATACAATTATTTTCGGGTAGTTCTTAGCCAGCCTGTCAGTACAATCACTATACCAAGCACAATTCCAATCAGAATACCCACTTTTACTCTCTTTATTAAAATGCCCACCACTAATCCTATTACAATGGCGAAAATAAATGCCATCTCCCCTCTCCGTAAACTTGGTTTTCGTTCTTCTGCCATTAAAATCCTTTTTTCTTATTCAATGCAATGATATTAGCCAACAACCTGTATGCTCCAGGTACACCGGCCGGCAACTCCCGGAAGAATACAATACCCGTATAAGTAAACCAACCCTTCCCGTATTTCGCAACAATCAAACTACCATCATCCGATTTTTCGCCAGGATCATTCATACCAATTAGTTTTTCAAACTTACCCGATGTGTCGGTGGCATGGTATATACTTCGTTCCTGTATCCACCCTTTAAAATCATCCTGCACAATTTTATTGGGGGAATTAAATACCGGGTGTTCGGGTTTCAATAAACTAACCGTTGCATTTTCATCTGTCACCCTGGTTCTTGTTATATTGAAATTATAAGGACCAATCTTTGCTTTTACCGGGCCTATCTGGTTGCTGGTGTTATACTGCACAATTAAATTACCGCCTTCGTTTACATACTTCATCAGCTTGTCATAGTACTTATTCATCCAATCGTTGGTATTGTAAGCTCTTACCCCGGTTAAAATTGCATCAAACTGGCTGAGATTATTTTTTGAAAGCTCTTTATCAGTAAGCAAGGTCACTTCATAACCCATTTGCTCCAATGCCTCCGGCACTTTATCTCCTGCACCAACAATGTAGCCGATTTTTTTCCCGTACGTTTTTAGATCGAGTTTTGTGTTTGTAACAGTTGCCGTAGTAAAATAAGTGATGTAGGGTATATGATCGTACTTTACTTCCTTCATTCCTGCATGAAGCACATCCTTTCTGCCATTGTTTGCATCCATTGCAAAATGATATTCATTATCCTTATTGGCAATTACCGTATATGAAACAGGTATTACTTTATTCTTTTCATCAAATACCAATTTATCAGGACTGTATTGAACTTTTACATTGTCCACCTGCTCCCGGCCCACACCGTCCAAAAAAGTACTAAACCCTTTTTTCTTACCCGTTATATTTAAAACACCGCTGAATGTATTATTGTCTTTTGAAATTTTAACCTTGTCGTCAGGTGAGAGTAAGGCTGGTGGCAACACTGTTAATGGCTGATACAGTTCGCCCCGAACAGGATCTGTAAATTTATACTTAGCAGTCTTTTGAAAAGTGATCCATTCTCCATAAATTTTTATCAGAATAAAAAATGAGTAAGCCGGATCCACATCTGGCTGTCCGATAGATATTTGTTTGGATACATCATAATATCCTTCTGACATTTTACCGGAGAGCCAATATGGCTGTGTAATGGGTTTCTCAGCAGGTACCAGTACAGTTTTTGAAAAATTGAAATTCTTATTTTTCTCCAGTGTTTTTGAAAAGGAGCTGTCAAAATTATCTTCCATTATCCTCAGAAGCACAGCATCTGTCCCCAACCTGTTATTAAAAGAAAAATTGATTCGTAACGAATCAGTTTGCACAGGAAATTGTTCAGCAGTAGTAACATCCAAAAATAATCCGCTGCACTGCTCTATTAACTGTTGTGTTTCTAACAACTTCTTATCCCTCCAATAGCCATCGGGCAAAGATTTTATTGCCTGGTACAATCTCACCAACCCTTTCACCGATTTTTCAGGGTGCATTAAATCAAAAGAAGAAGATAAACTATCCACTATGTCAGAAATGGCTTCTGCACCAGCTACTCTTTTCCAGCTTAGTTCCACTCCATCCATCAGGTCACTAACAGGAGCCGTGCCACCCGTTGTTTTGAAATATTCTAATGCCTCACCTCTTGTAGCAGCAGAACCAAAGCCCTGACTTTTATGATTGCTACGGCTGATAGCCGCAATTTCTCCATAACTTTTTCCCAGCAATGGATTGTAGCCACCTACATCTACTTTATACTGATCATCCCTTGTTGTATTGGTTCCGCCAAAGTTGAACGTATTCCACACTACTCTTTTTGCCTGCCACACCGATACAAATTTTAATTGCTCCGGAAAACGGTTGGGATCAGCAGCAGCAGCATACGCTTCATTTGCTAAAATACCTGAAGCAGTATGATGGCCATGCCCACCTTCACCGGTAACGGGAAAACGATTAACTACAATATCGGGCTGAAACTTTCTAATCACCCATACCACATCACTTAATATTTTTTCTTTGTGCCATTTGGTAAAAGTTTCCTCCGGTGTTTTTGAGTATCCGAAATCGTAAGCTCTTGTAAAAAATTGTTCGCCGCCATCTACCCTTCTTGCGGCTAGTAGTTCCTGTGTTCTGATTAGTCCTAATTCAATTCCCTGTTCATCTCCAATTAAATTTTGACCACCATCGCCCCTTGTAATAGACAAATAGCCAGTGCGGAATAATCTGTCCTTCGATAAATAAGTTATCAGCCGGGTGTTTTCGTCATCGGGATGAGCTGCTATATATAAAACAGAGCCAAGCACATTTAATTTTTTTATTGCCTGGTACATGTCGGCTGATGTCCAGCTTTGTGGTGGTTGAGCGAAGAGATTGTCCTTCGGCAAGCTCAGGATGAAAAAGAGAGAAAGTATAAATACAATAGTTTTCCGCATTGACTTATAATTATTAAGCGAATATACTGTTTGTTGAAAAAGCGACAGAAACCGTTTAAATAAATAAGGCCGGTATTAACAACCGGCCTTCTATGTTCATGGTTTCATTAAATTTATTGCCCGGCAAAGAAAACAGCATTGCAAAGCATCAGTTTTCCATTCTCCCAAAAGTTCCGGAACATCACATCATCGGAGATATAACTGATGGATCCGCCACCCATTTGCTGGGATCCAAATACCAATCCGTCTTTCAATTTATCTTTTAAGCGATTACCTACAAACCCCGATACCTGGTTGTCCTTTTTAATCACTCCCACATTCCATCCGCCTTCTTTGAAGAACTCATACACATTGTCATCCATCTTCAGTGTATAATAATAATTTGGGTAACCATAAGCCAGCGGATGAGTATTATCCATCTCCACTTTATAAATAGAACCGGGTGTGATATTGGTAATATTATCTCTTTCCCGGTCTTCAAATTTTTTCAACAAATCATAATTCACTTTCTCCTCTTTCTTGTTTGCCTGTCCGGCAGGCAAGTCGGCATCAGGAGTTTTTTTTGATTTTATACTAAAACCCAAACCCGCAGCATCTGGCCTTGATAAAGCATTTACAGCTCCTTCTAATGCTACTACTCTTCCACCTTTATTGACCCAGTCTTTAAAAGCATCAGCAGTACCTTTCTCACCAAGGAAACGATAATTTCCATCTGGCATAATCAATACATTAATTTCATTCCAGTTGACACGGCCAATATCATTCACATTGATTAGTGTGATGGGATAATCAATTTGTTGCTCAAAGAAATGCCATATTTCGCCGGCTGAATTACCGCCAATACCTTCTCCCGTAAGCAGAGCAACTTTGGGGGCTTTTAATGGAACAACCTGTCCGCTGCCAAAATCATATCCTTTATCAACAAAACCAGTGGAGACAGGATACAACTGAATATTATTTGCATCAGCCGCTTTTTTTACTTCTGTCCAGAGATCATTACTAAAAGATTTATTAGCGGTTTTCAAAATTATTATAGCTCCCCTTTCAAACTTATTTCCATTTACTTCAAACGGATGTGTAGCATAGCGTAGTAATATTCCTTTCTGCAATAACTGTCCGGCAGTTTTTACAGTCTGGATGCCATTCCAGGGCATTACATAACCATAAGTTGTTTCTGCATTGATTACTTTAGTTTTTGCTACTGTTCCACTGCCGTTTATCCTGTCACGGATGGCATAACCTTCCAATCCGTAAGCATAGGGTAATGCCCAGGCTGTAATATCATACGTAGCGGAGTCAACAAGTTTTGCTTTGGGTTCAAACAAAACTTTTACCATGGCAGACCTTGGTTGCAAAGCACTTATTACAATATCATTGTTCAGGGTAAAAGATTCTTCTTTCCCTGTATTATAATTATACCCCTTCCCTGCCCCTGAGCCGCTGCTATATTGAATACCGTTTTTATTCAGCAAGTCAAGCAACGATTCAATACGTTCTTTATCCTTTGCATTATTTTTTATTACATACGTTTTATACTCGCCGATGCCGGATGCAACAGCTTCATTAAAATATTTTCGAAATTCTTTTACCAGCTTCCCCGCATTCAGCGAAGAAATTTCAATAGTACTGAGTGAGGTGGTATAGTGATGAATGGCCCTGTCAAACAAAGTCAGTGTATCGCCTTCATCATTCAATACAGCAGCTCCGCCTGCTCCGCCACCACCTTGTTCATACGTCATACCAATAGCACCGTTATAAGTGGGATAGGTATCGCCATAAGAAGGATAATACAAATCAAAAACCTCTTTTGTAAAATACAACCAGCCATTCGCATCAAAATACTTTGCATGATTTTTTCCAATCGTTACCTGGAAATCTCTTTGCCAGGAAGTGATAACATCATGATAAGGTTGTGCAGCAGGGGCAAAATAATAAGGTTGGTTAACTCCTTGCTCATGATAGTCCACATGAACATGCGGCATCCATTCATTATACATTTTAATACGTTGGCGACTTTCTATTTGTGTTTGCCAGGCCCAGTCACGGTTCAAATCAAAGTTGTAATGATTGGTACGTCCGCCCGGCCAGGGTTCCCGATGCTCACGGGATATGCGGCTCGCATTAGCTTTTTTCCCAACGATTGAATTAAACCAGTTTACATACCTGTCTCTTCCATCAGGGTTTATACAGGGATCAATAACTACGACTGTGTTTTTCAGCCATTCTTTTGTTTTGTTATCAGATGGATCAACTAAAGACCAGATCGTCATCAATGCGGCTTCTGAACTTGAAGTTTCATTGCCATGTACATTATAACTGAGCCACACGATAGCCGGGGCATTTTCTTCAACCGGCGCAGCTTTATCTTTCGCCAGGTTGGCAAGCCGCAGGTTATTCATCCGTATCGCTTCCAGGTTTTTCATGTTATCCGGTGAGCTGATAAATGAAAGCAATAAGGGACGGCCTTCATTGGTTTCACCATACTGCTGTAGCTTGACCGTGGCTGTAGCATTAGCCGCTACATGATTAAAATAATTTACTATTTTAAAATGCGGAGTGTAACGGCTGCCTATTTTATAACCTAAAAAATCTTCCGGAGATTTTAGTTGAGCAAAGGAAAGATGCGTAGTTATTAAAAACAGGAATAAAACCAGGAGTCGTTTGTGCATAATCTTATTTTAAGCTGACTAAGATATGCAAATGTAGGCAACACGGTTTCAGGTAATAAATAAGACCGCTGTAAAAACAGCGGCCTTACTATAAAAAATGAATCTTTATTTGCTTGTTGGCAGTTCAAATTTTAACCTGGCAAAATAATATGCCCCATTAAAACCCTGCTGCTGTACCCTGCGGCTGAATACAAAACGACCTGAGCTCATATTGCCGCTGTGGGTATGCCTGTCCTGATAGACATCAAATAAATTGTTTGCACCTATTGTCAATGCCAGTTGCTTAATCAATTGGTACGACAATGAAAGATCGGTTACCAACTTAGACTCAAAAACCTGGTCCAGCGTTTCCCTTGCATTATTATTGAATGCATTCATCGGGAAGGCACCCGGATTAGCCGGATTAATAGAAGGATCAAGGTATTCCACTTTTCCAAAGTTGACAAAACGAACCATAGCTCCAAACTTGCTCACTTTATAATTCAATGTGAGGCTTAATTTATTACTAGGATTGGCTACTTCAATACGGCTTTGATCTTCCCGGTTAAAATAGTTTCCTAATTGCCCGGTGCTGACTAAAACTGGTGATGCCTTTATGATCGGCTTTCCATCTGCACCTTTTTTCACTTCATTGTCAATAAATATAGCAGCAAGTGTAGCACGGAATGAATGTTTGCGGGCAAATTTTGTGCTATAAGAAAGTACTGTTTCCAATCCTCTTGCCCTGGTGTCTATAGCATTAGAAAAGAAATTAGCAGTACCTGCCCCTGCCGCATCTAATTGGGCCTGCAACGGTGCATTGCCACCACCGGTAAAATTATTGGTGAGTACAATCCGGTTATCTATATCAATCTGGTAAGCATCCACCGTTAATTCTAAACCTTTAAAAGGTTTAGCAGCAAAACCAATTGAATAACTGCTACTGGTTTCTTCTTGTAGCGTAGGGATGCCCAATATTTGTGCGGGAACGCTGCCATTGGTAAATGTGCCTGCCTGTATTGGCATCAATGGATTACCTACAAACAGTGTACTTGTCCTGGTATAAAACCGCTGTTGCATAGAAGGCGCCCTGAAGCCTGAAGTGATAGATGCCCTTAGATTAAACGCTTCTCCAAACTTGTAGCGGCTGGCCAATTTATAATTCAGTGTTGATCCAAAATCACTGTAGTTTTCAAAACGTAATGCACCTGTCACTAAAAATTTATCAGTGAAATCCTGTTCGAGGTCAACATAGATGCCTATTGCGTTACGGTTATTATTATTAGAGTTTATAAATCCTGAAAAAACCTGAGCCCCGGCAGCAGCAGCGGTTGGAGGGTCATAATTTTTATACGATGCTTCCTCACCACCCCTGACCTGGAAATTTTCCAATCTGAATTCCACTCCCCCTGCCACATTCAACCCTTTAAGCACATTATACTTTCTTGAGAGATCGGCATTAAACACATTCTGGCCGAATTTTAACCCACCGGCATCAAAAGAAGTTTGCTTGTTTCCTGCAATAAAAAATTGTGAATAATTAACTGAATTGTCAATGGTAAAATCAAACTTACTCATGCCATACGTATAACTGAAGTCTGCATTCCATTGATTAAATTTTGTGCGGGCACCCACTGTTATGGCTGCATCGGTAAGATCAGAATTGATAAAAGGCAAAAAGCCATTGGGATAAAGGGAAAAAGCCTGGGGAGCATAAATTCTTGCATTGCCCGGAATACCGCTTGGATAACGATAAAAACCGGCAGCCCTGCCATCTTTTTTGCCATACCCGCCAAATGAATATAGTTCTGTTTTGCCACTGGTTGGATAAGTAAAATTAAAAAACAGGTTTCCTCCTTTCATTTCAGAGTTGCCAACAAACATATCAAAGGAGTTTCTTGTCAATCCTCTTGCTGCCATAATAGAATCATCCCGGTTAACTCCATTTACATTGGGATAAACCGCACCTGTATAAGTACCTGTTCTGTTTGTCGCATCTCTTTTTATATATTCACCGGTAAGGTTCAGGTGTCCTTTTTTTATTTTGAACCCGTATCCTACCGAAGCCTGAAAGTTGCCGCCATCTCTTGCTTTTACAGAAGGGTCATCGGTTTTGCCGGTAATTTTATATAAAGCGTAATTTTTTTCGTAGGAGGTAATGTGCTTTCCATAACTTATTCCTGCTTCCAGCACCCCTGTTCTTTTTTTCAGCACAATATTAATAACTCCTGCAATAGCATCAGAACCATATTGTGCAGCTGCGCCATCCCGCAATATTTCTATTCTTTCAATGGCCGTGGCAGGAATAGCACTCAAATCTGTTCCCACAGAACCACGGTTTACCGTACCATTTACATTTACTAATGCTGATTGATGACGGCGTTTGCCATTTACCAGCACCAGCACCTGGTCAGTTCCTAATCCCCGTAACTGGGCAGGATCCACATGGTCAGTACCATCAGAAATAGTTTGACGGGCAGATTGAAATGAAGGAGCAATGAAATTCAAAATCTGGCTTAACTCCACCTGGCCAATATCATTCACTACTTGTGCTATTTGAATTACATCCACCGGCACTGGTGTTTGTGTTCTCGTTCTTACAGTGGCGGAACGGGAACCCACCGTCACCATAGCCAAATCACCGGTAGTCTCCAATTGAAAATCATAGGTCGTCCCATCATCGGATGAAACCGTAATTTCTTTTCGCTGGCTTTCTGTGCCAACATAACTTATAATCAATGTATGTTTTCCCGGCGCAACCTGAAGTGTGTAATTGCCTGCGGCATCGGTAATGATTCCTTTTTTTGTGCCTTCCAGTAAAACAGATGCGCCGGCTACGGGTTGTCCATTAGCATCCTTTACAGTTCCTTTCAGTGTGGCTGTTTGCGCCGATGCAAAAAGAGAGGAAAAAAGAAATAACACAAAAAGAAATAGATAGCGGGGAGGAAAAAAATGTTTGATAAGCATAATTTTTTGTTTTGGTTGATATATTAAAATGTAATAGTAAGGGTAGGAAAAGGTTAGCAGGACTTTAAATATAGCTTTTTTGGGGGTTCCCTGCAAATGATTTTAACAATTTACTTACCTTACTGCCTGATATAAATACTATCTGATGAAAAGATTAATTAGACTATCACTCGTCTCCGTCATCATATTTTCATGCAATCCTGCTTTAAAAAATAGTGCCTCAGGGATTGCTATTAATCCGTATAACTACAACATTCAGAAAAAAATAATTGCTGAAAACGGGGCTGTTGTCTCTGCGCATCCGTTAGCCAGCAAAGTTGGAGTTGAAATTTTGAAAATAGGGGGCAATGCTATTGATGCCGCAATCGCTACACAATTAGCACTGGCAGTAGTTTATCCCAATGCCGGCAACCTTGGTGGTGGTGGTTTTTTTGTAGCAAGATTGAGTAACGCCGAACTTGTTTCCATTGATTACCGGGAAAAAGCTCCGGGCAATGCGCATCGTGACATGTATATAGACCCGGATGGCAAAGCCAGAACAGATAAAAGCCAGGATGGTCATCTGGCCAGTGGAGTACCGGGAGCTGTTGCCGGTTTATTCGCTTCACATAAATATGCAAAGCTTCCTTTTGCAAGATTAATTCAGCCTGCAATTGATTTGGCGGCCAAAGGGTTTACTATTAGTGAACGGGAAGCCAAATCATTAAATGGTTTGCAGGATGACTTAAAGAAGTTTAATTCTGTAATACCGGTGTTTGTAAAGAATGAAGGCTGGAAAGCAGGTGATACTCTGATACAAACCGATTTGGCCAACACATTAAAAAGAATCCGGGACAATGGGGCAACCGGTTTTTATGAAGGCGAAACAGCAAAACTTATCGTAGAAGAAATGAAAAGAGGTGGTGGCATTATTACTTATGAAGATTTAAAAAATTATAAAGCACAACCAAGAACACCGCATCAGTTTAATTATAAAGGATACAAAATAGTTGGAATGGCTATGCCAAGCAGCGGTGGGCTATTACTACACCAGATGATGAAGATGATTGAGTACCGGAATATTGGTGCTATGGGTTTTCATTCGGTGCAGGCTGTGCAGCTAATGACAGAGGTAGAACGAAGAGCTTATGCTGACCGTGCAGAATACATGGGCGATGCTGATTTTTACAAGGTGCCGGTGGCAAGGCTTGGCAGTGATGCGTATTTAAAAGAACGTATGCAAACGTATAATCCGGAAAAAGCAACACCCAGCACCGATATAAAACCGGGAGTAGTAACAGGAAAAGAAAGTGAAGAAACAACCCATTTTAGTGTAATAGATAAAGAAGGTAATGCCGTTTCAATCACTACCACACTTAATAATTCTTATGGCAGCCGGACTGTAGTAGGCGGTGCCGGTTTTTTTCTGAATGATGAAATGGATGACTTTAGTATAAAACCTGGTGTGCCCAATATGTACGGTGCTATTGGTGGCGAAGCAAACGCCATTGCTGCCGGCAAACGAATGCTGAGTTCGATGACACCGACCATTGTATTAAAAAACAATAAACCGTATATCGTTATTGGCACACCCGGTGGCACTACTATACCAACTCAGATTTTTCAAACACTGGTGAATATGCTTGAGTTTAATATGAGTACTGAAGATGCCGTGTACAAACCCCGGTTTCATCATCAATGGTTACCGGATGAAATAATGATTGAGAAAAATTTTCCTCAGCCTGTACGGGATGCGTTGCAAAAAATGGGATACATTCTAAAAGAACGGGTTGCTTTTGGCCGGACAGAAGTAATAAAAGTATTACCGAATGGAAAATTTGAAGCGGTGGCAGATAACCGGGGTGATGATGCTGCGGAAGGATGGTAATAATGAATAATTAAAAATTAATAGTTAATAATTATGAGCTCCCTTGGAAAAGAATTTTTGGAAACAGCTATTCGCCGGTTAAAATATTACAAGGACCTTGGCAATAAAACGATTGAGCAATTAGGCGACTGGGATTTCCATTACCAACCGAATGAAGAATCCAACAGTATTGCCATCATCATTCAGCACATGGCTGGCAATATGCTGAGCCGCTGGACAAATTTTTTAACCGAAGACGGTGAAAAAGAATGGCGGCAGCGGGACGATGAGTTTGCTATACATGAATACAAAAAGGAGCAATTACTGGAGCTATGGGAAAAGGGATGGGCCTGTTTCTTTGATGCCGTTGAGTCCCTGAAGAAAAAGGATTTGAAAAAAATAATTTATATCCGTCAGGAACCATTGTCTGTTATTGATGCTATCAACCGGCAATTGGCACATTACCCCTATCATGTGGGGCAAATCATCCACATTGCCAAGATAATTAAGGGCAAAAACTGGAACAATCTATCCATTCCAAAAGGTCAGTCGCAGGTGTATAATGATACGGCAGAAATAAAAGACCCGGCGAATAAATTTTAAAAAAGAAGCTGCTTCATGAAATTAATATTCTTGTTTTCATCTTTTACATCTGGCAAATCTTTTGTTAAGAAGTAGTAAATGGGAAAATGATATATTGCCAGCTACGATTAAAATTTACTCTCTTTCAAACCACCTGCCATTCATACTCAGTTGCCCCTCCTTCTTCCTATTAATTGGTACTGAATTTGCCTTAAGGGAACGATTGCCTACTTTTACAACTTAATTGACTGAACCTGAGGAGATTTAAAAAAATATTGAAGTGGTTTTTCCTAACCCTGCTTTTCCTCATTGTCGGGTTATATATTTTTATACAAACTCCCTGGGGGCAAAACTGGATAGCCCGGCAGGTAACCAAGCGGCTAAGCCGTGACCTGCAGACCAAAGTCACTATTAAGCATGTTGATTTTTCTCTTTTAAACAATATGCATCTTCAGGGTGTATTGGTAGAAGACCGCATAGGGGACACTCTTTTGTATGCGGGTGATGTAAAAGTGAGAATCACTGACTGGTTCATTTTTAAAAAAGAAGCTGAGCTGAAATATATCGGGCTTGAAAATGCAATCATTAAATTTCAACGCACAGATTCTGTATGGCAGCATCAATTCATATTAGATTATTTTTCTTCTCCCTCCACCGGAACGAAAAAGAAAAAGGCAGGCATTCAGTTCGACTTGAAAAAGGTGGAAATGACCAACGTTACTTTCTTAAAAAAAGATGGCTGGTTAGGCCAGGATATGGTTATGCGGGTTGGCGGCATGAAGCTGGATGCCGATAGTCTGAGCCTTGCCGGAAATACTTACGACATCACTTCTTTAGTATTAAAAGACCCGGTTGTAGCATTGCATAGTTATTCAAAACTGAAACCAGTTTCCGATATTATTTCTGCTGTAGTAGTGGCTGATCAGGCTGATGAAATCCGGAAAGCCATTTCCTGGAATAGCAGCCAAATGAGTTTTAAAATTGGTAATCTTAAAATCATTAATGGCACCTTTAAATCTGACAAACAACTCAACAGGGAACCCCTTCCGTATTTTGACGGGCAAAATATTCTCTTTACAGAAATAAATGGTGAGCTCAGCAATGCCAGTTTTATTGGCGATACTGTTTATTCGAGGTTGAAATTAACCGCCAAAGAAAGAAGCGGATTAGAATTAAAGAACCTGTCAGCCGATGTAAAGTTAACACCACAGGGAATGGCATTCAGCAATATGGACCTTGTTACCAACAGAAGCACCCTTCGCAATTACTTTTCTATGTCGTATGATGATATGAGTGATATGGGTGATTTCATTCACAAAGTAAAAATGGCTGCGGTATTTGATGATTCTTATGTGGATAGTGATGACCTCGCCTTCTTTGCCCCGGCAATGAAAACCTGGAAAAAGAAAATAAGCCTGAAAGGAAAAGTAAGAGGAACAGTGGATGATCTTGTAGCAAGAGAAATGATTGTTAAGGCAGGCAACAGCACTATTTTAAATGGTGATATTTCCCTGACAGGGTTACCCGACATCAATCAAACCTTTATTGATTTTAAAGCCAATGATTTCAGAACAACCTATAGCGATGCTGCTACATTTATACCGGCCATTCGCCGGGTAACAAATCCTGACCTCCGTAAAATTCAGTATGTAAATTTCAAAGGCAGCTTCACTGGTTTTGTAAAAGATTTTGTAACCTTCGGCACTATACAAACTAATCTTGGCACCATTACCAGCGACATTAACATGAAGTTGCCCGTTGGTAAAGACCCGATTTATTCGGGCAGCATTGCTACGGATAATTTTCGTCTCGGAGAATTTCTTGGCAATAAAAAAATAGGTTCCGTTTCACTTGCCGGCACAGTAAAAGGTAGTGGCTTTAACGAAAAAAGCCGTAACTCAACCATTGATGGAACCATCCGTTTTGCCGACTATAATAATTACCGGTATGAAAACATTGCCATAAAAGGGAAGCTGGATAAAAAACTGTTCGAAGGAGTTGCCTCTATCAACGATAAAAATGCCGACCTTACTTTAAACGGTGTTATTGACTTTAACGGTAAAACACCAAGGTTTGATTTGGTAGCCGATGTAGTAAATGCCAACCTGAAAAATCTGAAACTGATAAAAGACAGTGTAACATTTGCAGGCAAACTCAATATTAATTTTACAGGTGATGGCATTGAGAATTTTTTAGGCAATGCAAGAATAACAGATGCTGAAATAACAAAAGATGGCCGTCGTCTTCCTTTCGATTCGCTGATTGTGTCATCCCAATACATTGATGGTGTAAAAACACTGACTGCTCTATCCAATGAGTTTGAGGCAAAAATAGATGGCGACTTCAACCTTGCCGGTCTTCCTGATGCATTTACTTTTTTCCTTAACAAATATTACCCGGCGTATGTAAAAGCCCCAAAAAAATACCCGGCTAATCAAAACATTAAATTCAATATTACCACTTACAATGCAGATGAATATTTGCAATTGATTGATTCCAGTCTTAAAGGTTTCAACAACAGTCATTTTGAAGGCAACCTTAATCTTGCCAATAATGAACTAAATTTTACAGCAAAAGTGCCGCAGTTTAAATTCCGGCAATACAATTTTGACCAGATAAAAATAATAGCCAAAGGAACGGCAGACAGCCTTGTACTGACAGGGGAAACAAAAAATATTTATATCAATGACAGTCTGAGTATACCCCAGGCAGTGTTCCGGGTAAAAGCAAGAAATGATTCATCACAGGTAAGCATTGTTACAGGTGCCAATCAAACAGTGGAAAAAGCTGACATCAATGCATTGGTTCTAACTTATAACGATGGTGTAAAAATTGACTTTGACCCGTCCAGTTTTACGATAAATGGCAAGACATGGTCTATTGACGAAAATGGTGAACTGGAGTTCAGAAGTAATAATCCAGCAAAAGGCCAGTTGGTGCTGCGGGAAGGCGAACAAAAAATAATGCTGAAAACGCAACAGTCGCCTAAAGGAAACTGGAACGATCTGCAAGTAGAACTGACGAAAATAAACCTCGGTGATTTCGCCCCTTTCTTCTTACCAAAAAACAGGCTGGAAGGATTGATTTCGGGTAACATACTGGTAGAAGATCCGACAAATAACTTAACAATTACTTCGGATGATATACAAACACAATACCTGCGGTTAGATAATGACTCATTAGGAGCAGTAAAAACTTCACTGGCTTATGATAATAAAACAAAAAAGCTCAAAATAAAAGGCAACACATTGAACCAGGAAAACTATCTTGGTTTTGATGCCAATATTTTTTTAGGCCAGAATGCCAGGGATAATATCATTGCACTAAAAGCAAGAAATTTCGAAATAAAAATTCTTGAACGTTTCCTTGGAACTCTTTTCACCGATATGCAGGGATACCTGACAGGTGATATTAATCTCTCCGGCGAATTTCAAAACCTGAATATTGCGGGGAAAGGACGATTAAAAGATGCAGGGTTAAAAGTAATCTTTACACAATGCTTTTATAAAATACAGGATACAGATATAGAGCTGACCCCGGAAAAAATAAACCTGGATGGTATCGTACTCACAGATACAGTTACGGGCAACCCGATTTATATCTCCGGCGGTATGGAACATCAGGCATTTAAAAACATGTTTTATAACCTTGACATTTCTACCCAGAAGCCTAATACAACCAGCGATAATAATAACAAACCCGTATTATTGCTCAACACCACTTATAAAGACAACAAACAATTTTATGGCAGGGTAAAAGGCACCGGTTCTTTAACGTTAGCAGGGCCGCAGTCTGAAATGTTTATGACAATTAATGCTATTGCTTCTGATAAAGACAGCAGCAACATTACTATTCCGGCAGCTACGGGCCGTGAGTCGGGCATTGCCGATTTCCTGGTAGAAAGAAAATATGGACGGGAAATGGATGACAGTGCTTTTAATAAGAATGCTACCAATATTATTTATGATGTAGAAGTAACAGCAACGCCGATGGTAACTGTAAAAGTGGTACTGGATGAACTGACAGGTGATGAAATAAAAGGAAAGGGTTCGGGCACATTGCAACTTCGTTCTGGCACATCTGAACCTTTATCTCTTCGTGGCCGGTTCGATATAGAGGAGGGAGATTACTTGTTTACTTTCCAGTCTTTTTTCAAAAAACCTTTTGTGCTTAAAAAAGGCGAAAACAATTTTATCGAATGGTCAGGCGATCCATATGATGCAAGAATAAACCTGACGGCTGTGTACACTGCCAGCAATGTGAGCTATGGACCATTGGCATCTTCATTGCAGGGGCTTGATCAAAGCCAGGCCATCTCCCGTGCAAGGGGTGATGTGTATGTGGTAGCCAAACTGACGGAAAAACTATTTCAGCCAAAATTCAGTTTCAGTCTTGATTTTCCACCCGCCAGTGTAGTAAATAGTGAGCCATCGCTTGCTTTTGGTTTGCAACAGTTGCAGAAGAATGAGAATGAAATGAACAAGCAGGCTACTTACCTGGTGGTACTCGGTGTTTTTGCACCGGTAGAAAGCGGAACTGGCTTTTCTCTGAGTGAAGTAGCCACCAATAGTTTATCCGGAATATTTTTTAATGTAATAAATGAGCAGGTAAAGAAAATTGTATCTAATATTTTTAAAACCGATAAGCTGAATTTTAATTTCAGCAGTTCCGTTTATAACAGAAATGTAATTGGTACCGGCACCGGCGGGTTTAACTTAGGCAGTAATGTAAATGCGTCTATTGGCAGCTCGTTATTTAAGAACAGGATAATAGTAACAGTAGGCGGTAGTGTAGAGGGAGTTTTAACTGGTAACACCCAGCAAAATGTCGGGTTTCTTAAAGACTTTACAATCGAAATATTAATTAATCAAAGTGGCACCTTCAGAGCTAATCTTTTTTTACGGGATAATGTGGACTACCTCACTTCTACTACAGGAGCCGGAAGGCAAAACCGCACCGGCCTTGGTCTTTCTTACCGCAAAGATGTTGACCATATCGGCGATTTGTTCAGGAGAAAGAAAAACAAAAAACCGTCTCCGCCGGTAGAACAAAAGCCTGAAGCCATTGCCCCTGTAGCAGCTGCAAAAGAAGAAGACGAGCCTGAAAAGAAGTAATGCTGCATTTCCTGCTTATTCTTTATCTAATATCTCATGCCCCAGCTTATCCCGTTTGGTCTGCAGGTATTTTTCATTGTGTTCGTTAGGATAAATTTCGACTGGTATGTTTTCTACGATTTCTAATCCATATCCCACTAACCCTACTCTCTTCTTAGGGTTATTAGTCATCAGGCGAAGTTTGGTAATGCCGAGGTGGCGAAGCATTTGTGCCCCTAAACCATAATCCCGTTGATCCATCTGAAAGCCAAGATGCAGGTTTGCTTCCACGGTATCCATTCCCTGTTCCTGTAAACGATAGGCTTTTAATTTATTGAGCAGGCCAATGCCCCTGCCTTCCTGGTTCATATATAAAATTGCCCCTTTGCCTTCTGCCTGCACCATCTTCATAGCCTTTTGTAATTGTTCGCCGCAATCGCAACGTAATGAGCCAAGTATATCGCCTGTAAAGCAGGATGAATGTACCCGAACCATCACCGGTTCGTCCTTTTCCCATTTTCCTTTTAGCAAGGCAAGGTGTTCGTTGTTTGAATTCTTTTCTTTAAAAGCCACCAGTTGAAAATCGCCATATTTCGTTGGCATATCCACCCTCACTACTTCTTCAATTAATGAATCGCTTTTTATACGGTATTCGATCAGGTCTTTAATCGAGATAATTTTGAAATCGAATTTTTTAGCCACTTCAATTAGCTCCGGTAACCGGGCCATTGAACCATCTTCGTTCATTATTTCTACCAGCACACCCGCCGGTTCTAAACCGGCCAATCGGGGCAGGTCAACTGCTGCTTCTGTATGACCGGCTCTTCTCAGCACTCCTCCTTTTTTTGCCCGAAGGGGAAAAATATGTCCCGGTCTTCCCAGGTCAGATGGGTTTGTAAAAGGGCTGATTAATGCCTTTATGGTCTTTGCCCTGTCCTGTGCAGAGATGCCGGTAGTGCAGCCATGCCCGAGCAAATCAACAGAAACGGTAAAAGCAGTTTCATGCAAGGCGGTATTATTATTCACCATTAATTCCAGCCCCAACTCATCGCATCTCTCGTCTGGCAAGGCGACACAAACGAGGCCCCGCCCATGTTTGGTCATAAAATTGACAACCTCCGGGGTGATGGTGGAAGCTGCAGCTATAAAGTCGCCTTCATTCTCCCGGTCTTCATCGTCGGCAACCACTACCAATTTTCCACGTTTAATATCCTGGATGGCACTTTCTATTGAATCGAACATATATTGAGTTTTTTGCAAAAATACTATTTAAGCCTTCCAAACCTGCATTCTATTTTATTTAGGATATGAAGATGAAAGGCTTTCATATTAGTAAAAAAACAAAGAAAGCAAAGTAAAGTTTAGGCGGCCAGGGGCAGCGAAATACGGGGAGAAACTGTCACTATAATGTCTTACATTAAAGACTTGATTTGTTAATATTTACCTATATTTAATTAGTAAATAATCCCTTTCTTTGCAACCGAAAATCAACCTATATGCTTAAGAGAATACTCTTTCTATTTGCCTTAGCCTTTATGGCCAGTCCGCTTTTGTTTGCACAGATTACTACATCGGCACTTACCGGAACTGTAAAAAGTGCAACCGATGAACCCTTGTCAGGAGCTAGTGTTGTAGCTACACACCTTCCTTCCGGATCAAAATATACGGCCGTAAGCCGTGTTGGCGGTGCTTTTAATATTCCGAATATGCGGGTAGGCGGACCTTACCTTATTGAAATATCATATGTAGGGTATAAAACTGAAAAAGTAGAGGATGTCTACCTGCAACTGGCAGAATCATTTCAAATAGCTCCGATGCTTACAAAAACTGATGCTACATTGGAAAATGTAGTGTTAACAACCGGCAGAAGAAGTACTATCCTGAATGCTAACCGGACCGGAGCACTTACCAATGTGGGTAGAAGAGAGATAAATACGGCCCCAAGTATTTCAAGAAATATTGGTGATATGGCCCGTCTTACTCCACAAGCTACCGGTGGTGGTGCTGTGGGTGGTGGTAATTACCGTCAAAACAATGTAACAGTTGATGGCTCTGACTTTAATAACACTTTTGGTATTGGTTCAAACCTTCCTGCACAAGGCTCCCCCATTTCTCTGGATGCCATCGAAGAAATTTCTGTGAACATTACACCTTTTGATGTTCGCCAGTCTGGATTTATTGGCAGTGCTTTAAATGCAGTAACCAGGTCAGGAACAAACACAGTTTCAGGTTCCGTTTATAACTATTGGAGAAATGAAAGATTGCAGGGACGCAAAGTGGAAAATTCTTTTTTCGTTCGTCAGCCACTTGATTTTAAGCAATACGGTTTTAGAGTTGGTGGACCTATTATAAAGAATAAATTGTTTTACTTCTTCAACTATGAAACTGAAAAAACTATACAACCCGGCCAAACAAAGCTGGCGGCTACTGCGGCAGCCCCTTTCGGTAGTGCCAATGATATTGCCCGCCCAACTACTACTGAACTGGATGGTATCAGGTCATACCTGCTAAATACTTATGGTTATGAAACAGGTGGTTATGATAATTATAACCAGGAAGGTGATAAAAGAAAAATACTTGTTCGCTTAGACTGGAACATAAATAACAAAAACAAACTCAACCTTCGCTATAGCCAGGTAGAGAGCAGCGACCCGGCCTTTATGAGCGGTTCTACCGGCAGTGCAAATTTTAATTTTGCTAGCGGTGTAGGCCGTAACGATATCAATGCCCTTCACTTCGAAAACACCAACTATTTCCAGGATTATAATTTCTATTCACTTGCTGCTGAACTTAACTCAACAATCAGCTCAAGAATATCTAATACATTCAGAGCTTCTTATAATAACCAGAATGAGCCACGCAGTTCGACCAGTTCAGATTTTCCATTTGTTGACATCATGAAAGATGGCCAGCCGTTTACATCTTTCGGTTATGAGCCATTTAGTTACGGAAACCTGAGAGATGTAAAAATCTACTCTTTTGTAAACAATCTGAGTATTTCTGCAGGTAAAAATAATATCCTGATAGGCTTGCAATATGATGCTACCACAACGTTAAATGGTTTCCAGCCACTCGGTGCCAGCTATTACAGGTTTAATTCTTTTGCTGATTTTCAAAATGGTGCTAAACCAAATGACTTTGCCTATACTTATTCCTTAAAGAAAGATTATTCACAGGCATTCCCTACTTTCAAATTTGCTCAATTCTCCGCTTTTATTCAGGATGAGATCACGGTTTCAAACAAATTTAAGTTGACACTTGGATTAAGGGCCGACCAATCTACCTATCCCGGTGTAGCAGAAGTAAAAGAAAATCCTTTGGTTTCTGCATTGACATTTGCTGGCGGTGTTAAAATAAATACTGGTAAGCTTCCTTCTTCAAGGGTTCTTTTCTCACCCCGTGTTGGATTTAACTGGGATTTGTATGGCGACCGTTCATTACAAATTCGTGGTGGTACCGGAATTTTTACCGGAAGAGTTCCATTTGTATGGATAGTAGGGCAAGCCGGTAACTCGGGAATGTTGCAGATTACACAAGCTTATAACGGAACTGCCAATACTTTTGGCCCTTTCAATCCAAATGTTGGATTCTATAGACCTGCAACTCCACCAACAGCAGGTACTACCATGCCAACTACGGTAACAGTTTTTGAAGATAATTTTAAAATGCCACAAACCTGGAAGACAAGTCTTGCAATAGATGTAAAACTGCCCGGTGGTATCATTGGTACTATAGAGGCTATCTACAACAGAGATTACAATGTTATTTATTCCCGTAACATCAACCTTACAGCCCCTGCCCGTTTGAACGTTGCCGGTTATCCTGATAACAGGATGATTTATGAAGCCGCAAATCCAGCTAAATATATCAATAAGTTAATCGGCGCAGGACCGGGTATCTTAGTTCCAAGTGCCGCCGGAACAACAGCCTTACAAGTTATTTTAACAGGCAATGAAAAAAGAGGCCATTCAGGTTCTTTGACTGTTAAGTTGGATAAAACATTTAAAAAAGGATTTGCTGCTTCAGTGGCCTACACCAAATTTATTGCAAACGCATTATATGATGGTGTTGGTGACCAACCATTTAATACCTGGAGTTTAATACCTTCAGTTAATGGAGCAAATAACCCTAGCATGTCGCATTCAGGCTTTGTTGTACCAGACAGGGTAGTTGGAACACTCTCCTACCGCAAAGAATATTTTAAGCATCTGGCTACTACCATATCGTTCGTTTACCAGGGTTCTATTGATGGAAGGTTCTCTTATGTATATGGCGCCGACTTCAACCGTGATAATGTTACCGGTAATGACCTGATATATATTCCAAAAGATGCCAGGAACCCTGCAGAAATCACATTTGTACCAACTGCAGCCATTAATGGTGTAGTTTATTCTGCCGCTCAGCAAGGACAGTTGTTTGAAGACTTTATTAATCAGGATAAGTACCTGAAAAAACGCAGGGGGCAGTATGCAGAAAGAAATGGAGCACAACTTCCCTGGAGAAACCAGGTTGACTTAAAATTGTTACAGGATGTGTTTACTAATATTGGAAAAAATAAAAACACTATCCAGTTCAGTCTTGATATTTTCAACTTTGGGAACCTGCTTAATCCAAGTTGGGGTAAAGTAAAAATTGTCAATGCCAGTTCTATTCTTGTTCCACAAAACGTAACCGGTGCAACTCCATATATACCGGGCGGTACACAAGTGCCTACATTCAGGTTACAAATAGTGCAGGGTCAGATAGCAACAAGGACGTTCAGGGATAATTTAGGTATTGCCTCTACTTATTATATGCAATTTGGTTTCAGGTATTTGTTTAACTAATACAGGACTTACTCTTTAATAAAAATGCCCCTTGCTTTTAAACGAGGGGCATTTTTGTGGGGGCTGCCAATAATAGTGAAAGGGGATCTTTTTTTGAATGGCAGATTATTGGTAAATAAGTGGAATGCGTTAGATGCCTAAGTTGAAATAGATTCAAAGCTTATGGGTAGCTTTCCAATTTGGATTTTTCTATGTAATTTTAAAAATGGATATCCGGGAACTCATAACAATAGATAGCGAAATCTTAGGCGGACAAACCGTTTTTAAAGATACCCGTGTGCCTGTCGAAACCTTATTTGACCATCTTGAAGCTGGTATATCTCTTGACCAATTTTTAGAAGACTTTCCTACCGTAACTAAAGAACAGGCAATTGGATTACTGGATTGGGCCAGCAGGATAAATTAAAGCACCCACCCAATATAAGGTTGATCGATTGTTTAACTTCAGTACAGACCTGCTAAGAAGTTTTAATAAATGCAGAAGTCTAAAAGCTATAAGCTTATTAGCGGTTGGTTTTAATCTGCTTACGTTTAAAATCTGCCATAACAATTTTCAAACTCTTCAGGTATGCTTTTTTGTCTTTCAAAAATTCATCAGACAATTCATTGCGAACCACTCTCATAAAATCAACTGCCTTAAATTCTTTTTTTACTTTAGTTTTTGTCTTCATAAATTACCTCCTTTGGTGTTCGTATGTCAATGGTTGAATAACCAAATTTTAAATTGATGGAATTATATTGCCTGATACGAAAAAAATTTACCATGTGTTTAAAATTCCAACTTACCAGGCTGTCAACCTTTAGAGTAGTTGCAATAGCAATGTGCTGGGCATCAGAGTAAAATTTTTTTGTTAATGCCCCCTCTTCAATGTATTTATTAGCTAACTCTATTTGCTCCGGTGTCAGGGAAGTTAATTCCAAAAAATCAACGGGTATTGTTGTCGGCAAAGATTTAATTTTTGCGGGTGCTAAAGAAAGTTCCCTTAAAGTAAGATCAGACTGTACAATTATAAAAAGTCCTTGCTTGGCCTGTTGAAAAAAAGGTTGAGTCCACAACGAAAACTCGTCGTCATCATGTCCACCCCAAACTGATGTATCAACATAAAACTTCATGAGCTAATTTACGAATAAACCCTGTATTGCATGAAAAGGAGGTGCATCCTTTGTAATTTTAAAAATGGACATCAGGGAAATCATAACAATAGATAGCGAAATCTTAGGCGAACAAACCGTTTTTAAACATACCCGAGTGCCAGTCGAAACCTTATTTGACCATCTTGAAGCTGGTATATCTCTTAACCAGTTTTTAGAAGACTTTCCTACCGTAACGAAGGAAAAGGCAATTGCATTGTTGGATTGCCCTTTAGCATTTTCTAACGGGCAATAAAAAAGGCTGCCCCTTTGGACAGCCTCTGTTTTATAGAGGTCCCGAGCGGATTCGAACCGCTGTAGAAGCTTTTGCAGAGCTTTGCCTAGCCACTCGGCCACAGGACCATTTCTTGATTCTGTCTATCCGCCAGATGGCGGACCCAGAACCATTTTTATTAACTATTTCAGATTATAAATTTTAGTCCCGACCTTTATCGGGATGAACCTTAAAGGTGGCAAATATACGTTTTTTACCCAATTTCATTTCACTTAAACCCTGAAAGATGAGCCGTATTCCAGAATCGGAATTGATTATTAATCCCCGTGGTGCTATTTACCATCTTGACCTTCGTCCGGAAGAAATAGCTGGCACCGTTATCACTGTAGGCGATCCTGACAGGGTAAAAGAGGTAAGTAAACATTTTGATTCTGTTGAAGTAAAAAGGCAACACCGTGAATTTATCTCCCATACAGGTTATGTAGGAAAGAAAAGACTGACCGTTTTATCATCCGGCATCGGCCCGGATAATATAGATATTGTATTAAATGAGCTGGATGCCCTCGTTAATATTGATTTTACAACAAGAGAAATAAAAAAAGAACTGAAATCGCTGAATATAGTCCGCATCGGCACATCTGGTTCGTTGCAGGCCGATATTCCGGTGGATAGTTTTGTGGCATCTACACATGGACTTGGAGTTGATAATTTATTAAATTTTTACCGTCACGAACAAAATGATGCAGAACAACAGTTGTTGCATTCTTTTGTAACGCATACACAAATACATGGGCAAATTGGCAATCCATACATCAGCAGCGGTGCTGCATCATTAATAAAACATTTTGTAAAAGATTTTCACCAGGGTATAACCGTTACCTGTCCGGGCTTCTACGGGCCACAAGGAAGAATATTACGATTAGGTATCAGTAATCCAAATCTTATTAACCGGCTTACTGATTTCCGTTTTGGTCAGCACCGTATCACTAATTTTGAAATGGAAACTTCGGCCATTTATGGTTTAGGAAAATTACTGGGACATAGTTGTCTTGCAGTAAATGCAATTGTTGCTAACAGGGTTCAAAAAGAGTTTTCAAAAGATGGTCTGGCGACTGTTGAAAAACTGATTCAAAAATTTTTACAAATATTTTCAGAAAATATCTAAGAGGCAAGTAGGAAATGGCAAGAAGTAAAAGGGAATAGACCCCGAAAAAAAAACAAACTTTAGAATATGCTAAATCTATCACACAAAAAACTGGATGTGTATCAAATATCCCTAAAGCTGATAAAAGAAGTGTATGCGGCTACACGAATGTTTCCCAAAGAAGAGCAATATGTTCTTATTTCGCAAATCAGGCGAGCTGCTGTTTCAGTTTGCAGGAACCTGGCTGAGGGAGCATCAAGAATCTCAAAAACAGAAAAAAAACGATTTTACGAAATATCAAGAAGTTCATTAGTTGAAATGGATACTCAATTTGAAACAGCAATTGTTTTAGAATACTATCAAAATGGACAAATGCAGGAATTGGAACAATACCTTGAATCAACATTCAGGATGGTAAGTAAAATGATTGAGAACCTTCGCCAACCCACTGGCCACTAACTAAACCCTATTTGCCGTATGACATTTCATTTTTATAAGTACCAGGGAACCGGGAATGATTTTATCATTGCCGACAACAGAAAAAACGAATACTCAGCACTGACCACAGAACAAATCCATAAACTCTGCGACAGGCGGTTTGGCATCGGTGCCGATGGCCTGATGCTGCTGAATGAAAAAAGGGATTTTGATTTTGAAATGAAATATTTTAATGCAGACGGCAAAGTAGGAACCATGTGTGGTAACGGCGGTCGCTGTATGACAAAATTTGCCTACCACCTTGGCATCCACCGGGAAGTATATCGTTTCCTTGCTTCGGACGGGGTTCATGAAGCAGAGATAGATATGGATGGCATCGTTTCTATAAAAATAAAAGATGTAAAAAATATCAGAAAATTTCACAATGATTTTATTCTTGATACAGGGTCACCTCATTACATAAAACTGGTGACAAACGTAATGGAGATGGATGTTTTTAAAAAAGGAAGTGAGATAAGGCATAGTAAAGAATTTGAAGAAGAAGGTATAAACGTAAATTTCACAGAACAACTAAGCGAAGCCGATAAAATAATCGTCCGGACCTATGAAAGAGGCGTGGAAGATGAAACCTACTCCTGTGGAACCGGTGTAACTGCAGCAGCCCTTGTCTGCTATCATAATGAAAACGGATTTAATGATGTGGAAGTAAAAACATTAGGCGGCACACTTAGTGTGGAGTTTGACCGTATTGATGATAATAAATATGAAAACATCTGGCTTTGCGGCCCTGCCGAAAAAGTTTATGAAGGAACTGTTCAATTAAAATAACCTATGCCGGAAATTTTATCCAAAGAAGAAATACTTAAGCAACTGAAAGTGATTTCAAATGAGTTCGCTTCTTTTTGTTCCACCATCACTGATCAACTATTTTTTCGCCAACCCGCAGCAAAATGGTCGGTTGCACAAAATGTAACTCATCTTACCACTTCTGCAAATATGACAAAGCTGGCTTATCGCCTTCCGAAATTTATGGTGCGGCTTTATGCCGGTAAACCCAACCGCCCCTCCCGGAGTTATGATGAACTGGTAGCAAAGTATATATTGAAACTGGAACAAGGTGGCCGTGCCAGCGGAAGATTTGTTGCAAAACCGGTTTTAGCAAAACAAGGAAAAGAAAAAATTCTTCATATATATAAAACAGCAATGGAGAAACTTGAATTTGCTATACAAAAAAACTGGGATGATCAGCAACTTGACAAATATCTTGCCCCGCATCCTTTATTAGGGAAGATCACTCTCCGTGAATTAGGTTATTTTACCATTTATCACACTGAGCATCATCTTAACAT
>Ga0163150_10002359_pt1 | contig 29101 bp, 26 predicted proteins | sample OliLakLV19P2IB_FD_148628 | JGI IMG/M metagenome (GOLD analysis project Ga0163150, IMG submission 148628) | Freshwater microbial mat bacterial communities from Lake Vanda, McMurdo Dry Valleys, Antarctica - Oligotrophic Lake LV.19.P2.IB | ecosystem: Environmental > Aquatic > Freshwater > Lake >...
GCGTTGACGGAAGAATTTCGGCAGCAGGTTGCTGCTGCGACAGCGTAGGACGAAAAATGATTGAGAGTTTATTTTTATGCTCAAATGGTCTACGACCACAAGCAGTCCTCGTCGATCCGCTCCTGCGGAACGCGCATAAAAACAAACTCTCAATCATTTTTCTCATGCCGCACTGGGGTGGGTGTGGGGTTTTTAGCGGAGCCGAGCTGTTAGCTCGACCTGTTTTATAAGGAAAAAATGAGAAAAGAAGCGCTTGTTATTTTAGCAGAGGGGTTTGAGGAGATTGAGGCGGTGACGCCGGTGGATGTGTTGCGTCGTGCGGGTGTTAATGTTGTGATGGCGGGACTCCACTCAAAAAATGTGCGGGGATCACGGCGTATGGTTGTCATTACCGACATGCTTTTATCAGAGTATCAGGGGGCTCCGGATGTTTTGATTTTACCGGGCGGAGTTCAGGGCGCAGAAAACTTGCATAAGGCCCCGCAAGTGACTGAATGGATTTTGAAAATGAACCTCGCTCAAAAATGGGTTGCGGCGATTTGCGCGGCTCCTGCAGTTGTTTTGGCGCCTACAGGTGTTTTGGATGGAAGCCAGGCCACTTGCTATCCGGGATACGAGAAAGGTTGGGGCGCTTTGATTCAACATCAAGCGACTGCGGTTGTCGTGGATAAAAATTTTATCACCAGCCAAGGCCCCGGTACGGCAATTGAGTTCTCGCTGACGATTGTTGAAAAGATTTTTGACCGTGCAGTTGCAATCGACTTGGGGCAAAAAATGGTTTACACCTACCCGGCGAGATCTTTTTAATTGCGCTCTTTTGAGATCGAACAAAAATACCGCTGCAAAAATCTTTCTCTTTTTCGCGTTAAGTTGCGTCATCTTAAGGCGCGCTTTGTAAAGAAAGGTTCAGAGCTCAACGAGTTTTGGGATTTAGCTGACAAGCTTGCCAAGCAAAAAACAGTTTTGCGTCTCAGGCGCCATGGGAAAACTTCCGAACTAACTCTGAAAGGCCCACGGCTAAAATCACGATATACCAAACGGATTGAGCTTGAAACACCAGTCGAATATGAACCGACCCGCGCGATTTTGCAAGCGCTCGGATTTAAACTGACTAGAAAATACGCCAAAAAGCGGGAAGTTTATTATTTGGGCAAAGTGATGGTGACGTTGGATACCTTGCCTCAGCTGGGTTCATTTGTTGAGCTTGAGGGTTCTGTTCCCGATATTGCGCGCGCTGCAAAGAGGCTGGGCTTGACAGACAAGGATCGAGAAGAAAAATCTTATCTCCAAATGCTCTATGCGTGGAAGGGTTAATGAAACTTTTGACAGACGATGAAATCAAAAAACAAATAGGCTCTTTAAAGCAATGGGTTTGGGATCATGACGCTCACGCGATTGAAAAAAAATTTATTTTTGAAAATTTTACCGACGCCGTTTGTTTTTTGAATCAAATCGCTGAAATAGCGGAGCAGGAAGATCATCATCCGGATATTCATCTCACGCAGTATCGAAATTTGAAAGTGGTGCTTTCAACGCATTCTGCCAAAGGGCTCACCAAGAAAGACTTTCTTGTCGCAGCTAAAATTGAGGAGATGATTGCATGACACATAAACGCATTTTAGTGATTGATGATGATCCTCTCGTTCGTCGAACTCTTCAGGTTTTATTGCACAAGGCGGGATATATGGTTGATTCAGCCGCAGATGGCATGCAAGGGCTTGAAAAACTTCCCAGCGGGCATTTTGATTTAGTGATGACCGATGTGCGCATGCCTGGAATGGATGGGTTTTCTGTGTTGCGTGCGATTCGTGAGTATTGCCAGGCAGAAAAAAGGCCGCCCTTTATGGAAGTTGTTTTGACTGGTTTTAATGATGTTCATGCCCTTGAATCTGCGCAGAGTCTGGGTATTAAGCATTTTATTTTAAAGCCTTTTGATACCGATGAGCTTTTGGACGAAGTTGAGCGTATTTTGGCAGCCTCAGGTTGCTAAATTGGCGTTGCCCCGAGAAATAGCATAGGCTAGAATCAAACCATGAAAAAACGCGATTTAGATTTTGAAATCTCTTTTTTTGAGGGCATTGTGCGGCGGCGTCCCGATTATGTCGAGGCGCTGATTCCCTTAGCGGAAGCCTATACCCGCAAAGGGTTACGTGAGCAAGGTTTGATCATCGATCAAAGGCTTTCGCAACTCTGCAAGAATGATCCAATCGTTTATTATAATTTGGCTTGCAGTTTAGCTCTTGCTGAGCGGACCGAGGAAGCTCTGAAGTCCTTAAGTAAAGCGATTCGACTCGGCTATCGCGATTTTGCTTACATGAAAAAAGATCCCGATTTGAATTCCTTGGCGCAACATCCGCAATTTAAAAAAATGACGAGCACTTCGTCAAGGCTGAAATGACACGCTTGTCATATGGTGTTGTAGACCATTCAAATCAATCCTCAGCGCTGCATCGTGGTCGTAGAACCTGTTTCGCCTCAGAAATAAAACAGGCGGGCCATCAGACGGGATCTTTTTCTCAGCTCCGGTGAGTTTTATGAAAATCAAAAAATCGAAGAAGCCCTCATCAGCCCAGAATGTTATTCCTGAAACAAGTTTGATCGAAAAAAATGCCCTCGACCTTTTGCGTTTCATCAAAGAGAGAGGTGCGCAAGTTTCACCGCTTTTGATTATGACGCATAACTATCCTGATCCGGATGCGTTGGCAAGCGCGCAGGCGCTCGCTTATCTTGCTGAAGAGGGCGCGGGAGTTAAATCACGAATTGTTTATGGCGGCAGCATTGGCCGCGGTGAGAATAAGGCGATGGTGAGGCATTTGAGGATGCCTGTTTTTAAGATTAAAAAAGCAGATTTAAAGAAATACGCCAATGTTGCTTTGATTGACACCCAGCCTGCCTTTGAAAATCATTCTTGCCCGGCGCGCAAACATATTGCCTTGGTGCTTGATCAACATCCTTCGGTTAAAAAGCCCGAAGCCGATTTGGTGATCGTGAATGTTGATTGCGGTGCCACCAGCGTGATTTTGACACGAGCGCTTTTGCTTTCAGGGCTCGAGGTTCCTAAGCCCATTGCAACCGCACTGGTTTATGGAATTCTTTCGGACACGCAAGATTTGCATCGGGTTGAAAACCACGAGGTCATCGAGACCTATCTCGATATTTTGCCTTATTGTGATATGAAAATTTTAACCAAAATTCAAAACCCCGCAAAATCGATTACATTTTTTAAAACACTGCGTCGCGCCCTCAGTGAGGCAAAGCTTTGCCGGGGTCTTGTAATGGTTCATCTGGGAGCGATTCCGCATCCTGATCTCGTTTCAGAAATTGCTGATTTTATATTGGGCTCGAATGTCGCGACGCGAGCGCTTTGTACGGGGCGATGTTTGGACAAGCTGCATATTTCTTTTCGGACTCGCCGGCCCCAGGATGATGCGCCTAAGATTTTGCGAAGTGCCGTCGAGGATCCTTCTCAAGCGGGGGGGCATGATCAGATTGCCGGGGGGTCGTTTAAGGTGTCTTCTGATCCCGTGTCACCCCTTTGGCGTGAAAAAGAAGCTCGATTGACGCAAAAGTTGCTTAAGCAATTAAAAATTCCGGCCAGGCAGAGTTTTTCTCCGGCGTTTCTCTAAAAAATAAAAAGTGGAAATTGGCATTGGTTTTGCCGATATACCGAGACATGATTTCCATCGTTATGAATAATCCTCGGACAGGTTTTTTCTCACAAAAAACCGCTCTGTTTTTTGTGGGCTTCATTTTTTTTTCGAACGCATTCTTAAATTTAAAAGTTTGGGCTGCTACAGATGATTTGAGTCTCCCTGCCGGCGCTTCGGCGGAGGTGATATCCTCCCAAATTAATCAAGACGCGCAAGAGGAACTTTCGAGGTCCGTGACGCCGCAGATCGGTGACATCAAAAAAGATGAAGAAAAGTCGCCGGTGCTTGATTCGCGGCCTTTTTTTGTTAAACGGATTATTCTTTCCGGTGATTTAATTCTTCCCGAAGCGGAATATTCTCCGATTATTAAATCTTATGAGTCACGCGAGCTTTCTTTTAAAGATGTGCGCGAAGCCATGAGTAAAATCGAGGCTGTTTTCAGGGCGAAGGGTTATTTAGCGGTTGTTTCTTTGCCGCCACAAAAACTTGAAAATCAAGAGATTCGAATGGAGTTGATTGCGTCGCGGATGGGTGATTTAACGGTCGATGGGAACCGCTGGTTTAATGAGCGCTTGATTCGTCGGCATTGGAATATCGCTGCCGGAGAATATCTCAAGTATGACGGCATTCGCCAGGCAGCCATTAAGATGAGTGGCAACTCGGATCGTCTTGTTCGACCCGTTCTCAAGGCGGGCAAAGAAAAACGGACCACGGATATTATATTAAAAGTTGAGGATCATTTTCCCGGACACGCCGATTTCACATTTGATAACCAAGGCGTGAAGCTGACCGGAGAAAAGCGCTTTGGATTGATGCTGCGGCATAATAATTTTTTAGGGCTTGATGATACGCTTCTAGTCGGAACCTCTTTCGGAAATCGATTTGGAGCATTATTTGCGAATTATGTTCTGCCGCTTAACACGATTGGAACCTCGTTGACGGGAAACTATAGTCATGCTCAGGTAAATCCAAAAAAAGAATTTGAAAGTCTCGGTATCAACAGTGTATCCGATACATTTGGTCTAGGTCTCAAACAAGATGTTTTTCAAACGGAGCGTTTTTCTGGAGGCGTGAGCTCTAATTTTACTTTTAAAGAAAAACACACGCGTATTTTAAGCGTTATAACGAGCTGGGACAAAGCGCGTGTGCTTGATTTTAGCGGCACTTTGCAAGAGCGTGATTCACTCGGCGGCACAAGCTTACATCAAACCATTTCTTTTGGTATGCCCGGCCGTGGTGATGGATATCCTTTGGCTTCTCGTGGCGGCGAACATTCCTTTTTCAAATATCGCGCGAATCTTTCACGTCAACTCAAAATGCCATGGAAAACTTATTTTTTGGCAAATGGAGAAGCGCAGTTGTCGCCAGATCGTTTGCTTCCTACCGAGCAAATGTTTATGGGCGGCGCAGATAGTGTGCGTGGTTATCCGGAAAGTGATTATGGCGCCGATCAAGGCACGATCTTGCAATTAGAATATTGGGTGCCGACGTCTTTTTTTCCGGAGACATGGCACTTACCTTGGGATGCAACACCGCTGCGTAACCGTCTTAAATTCCTGACTTTCTTTGATCAAGGTTATGGGCGCGTTCGCAGTCCAACCAGTTCAGAGACAAAGTCGAGCTATCTCGTTGGAACGGGTTTTGGCGGAGATTTTGCTTTCCGTGAAAATTTTTCTCTGCGTATTGAATGGGGTTTTCGTTTGGGCGATCGTCCCGCCACCGAGGGCGGTGATAACCAGGTTCATTTTCGCCTCCGCTCCGGCATTTAATTTGCACATGACCTTCTGGCAAGACATTCGTCGCGACTTTCCGATTACGGAACGCTGCATTTATCTCGATCATGCGGCTGGCGGACCAATTCCTCGCCCGGTGCTTGAAGAAATTCAAAAATTCCAGAAAGAAAACGCTGAAGGTGCAGATTTTTATTGGCTCGATTGGATGAAGCGCCGTGATGACGCTCGCCAAACTGTCGCCGATTTTATTGGCGCGTCTCCCGAAGAAATTGCTTTCACGACAAGCACGTCCCATGGCATGAATTTGGTTGCAGAGCTTTTAGCGAATGAGGGTAAAGTTTCGCTCAATGAATCTGAGTTTCCATCCAGCACAGTCCCTTGGCTTTGGCGAAAAGCGAATGTAAACTGGGTCTCGACAAAAGGGACAGAGCTTTGCTCAGTCCCCAGCGATACGAAAACGATTGTGACAAGCTTTGTTCAGTATGGAACGGGCTACAAGCAAGATATCGAAGCGCTTGGAAAAGCAAAAGGGGATCGTTATTTGGTTGTGAATGCCACGCAAGGTTTTGGAGTATTGCCGATAGACGTAAAAAAATGGAATGCCGATTTTATTTGCACAAATAGTTATAAATGGATGATGGCGGGTTATGGTGGTGGTGTCCTTTATATCCGTAAGCCGTTGATTGAAGAGGCTACGACCACGGAGAAATTTCGTCCGCAAGGGGCGGGTTGGCGCAGCATGGTAGGGTGCGATCTCATGCAAAATAAAAATTTGGAAATGAAAAAAGCGGGCGAACGCTATGAATGGGGTTGCCCGAATTTTGCGGCGATGTTTGGGTTTGCTGCGGCGATTCGTTATTTTAATCAAATTGGCATGGATAAAATAGAAAGGCGGGTCATGGAGCTGACCGATTTTCTTATTTTGCAGTTGAATCGACGGTGTCTGCAAATTATTTCATCTTTAGAGCCTGAGTGTCGCTCAGGCATAATTGTTTTTAAAGTCGAAAACCCTGTGCTTGTTTGGAAGAAGCTCCTTGAACAAAATATTTATGTTTCTCCTCGCGGAGGAGGCATTCGGGTGGCCCCGCATTTTTATAACACCGAAGAAGAAATCGAGATTTTCGTTCAAAAATTAACTGGTTTATGAATAAGCATTGAAGTGGGATTGAGGGCAGAGAAGGATCATCGCGCTAGCTCAGATGGTCTACGACCACAATCGGTTCTCAAGACCCACTTCGTTCGTCTTTGCGGAACCCGATAAAATGAAAAGTTGTTCTCCCCAAGGTTTAACCTTGAATGAGCACTGAATACAAAAGTATTCGGCTAGTGCTTCGCCAAGGCTGAAATGGTCTGCGACCACGCGTGTTGGGTCCAACATTTCATATCAATACTCAGCGCTGCGCAGTGGTCGTAGACCATTGTTTGTCACCCAAAAATTTACCCGTGACAAACCACTAGGTCATCATAGAAGTGTTAAGCAACGTGTGATGAATCAAGGAAACCACAATGTATGAGCATTATATCGCATGAGATTGGGCGCATAAAAATAGGGCGATTGCGCGGATGACAAAAGAGTCGGGACAAATCAAAGTAATGGATATGCCGGTAAGTCTGAAAAAGCTAAAACTTTATCTTCGGAGTTTGAAGGGTCGCAAGATTTTAACGTTTGATGAGACGAATACGGCGCAGGGTTATGCGTAGAGCTGAAGGATGAAGTGGACTCAATTGTGATTTGCTTTTCTCTGCGGCCAATCCCATTTTTATCGTAAATCAAATGTAATTTGTGAGCCCGGATCTTCTTCTTAAGCTGCCGCCCATTTCTGCCGAGACTTATTTCAATGCAAATTATTTTCGCCTTTCTCCCATTTTTAACCATTCTGCTCACGCTTACCGCAGGATGGACCTTTCTCGCGTCTTGGATGCAGATGTGGCTTCTGGTGTTTCTTTGTTTTTTTGGATTTAAGTGGATGACTTTTTATCAGTATCAGGTTCATACACGAACGCCCATCGCGTGGACGCGTCTTTTTCTTTACCTTTTTTGTTGGTTTGGAATGGATGCAAAAAAATTTCTTAATCCTGAAATCAAACTCGATAAGCCTGAGCCGAGTTTTGGGCTGTGGGTCATCATTTGCGCATCATTTGGGGTCTTTTTGATTTGGGGCATTCCACGCTTTTTCCCCGTTTCAGATTACGCGCAATCTTGGTTTGCTGTCATCGGAGTTTTTTATTTGCTCTACTTTACGTTGTTTCAGTGGAGTTCGTTGATCCTTCGCTACTCCGGGGTTCATGCCGCGCCCTTTATGAATGCGCCTTTTCTGCTGACGTCTCTGTCTGATTTTTGGGGCAAGCGCTGGAATATGGCTTTTCGACAGTTGATGCATGATTTCTTTTTTAAAGCCGTGAGCCTGAGTCATGGCCCGCATATTGCTGCTTGGCTTGTTTTTTTTGCTTCGGGTCTTTTTCACGAACTTATTATTTCTCTGCCCGCGCAGGGCGGATGGGGACAGCCGATGCTTTATTTCATGATTCAATGGTTTGGAATGCGTATGGAAAAAACCAAGTGGGGTCGCCGCCATTTAAAACGAAAACCTGCGGGAAAAATTTATGCGTTTATGTTTTTAATTCTGCCGGTGAAACTTCTTTTTCATGATCCGTTTATGGTTAACGTGATCATTCCTTTTATCCGCGCCATTCATTCGATCGAATAAACTAAATTACGAATTCGTGAGTTTTTCTAGCGCAGCAACACGCTCAGGGGTTGGAGGATGGGAGCTTAAAAAGGCAGGCGTTTGTCTTCCGTTTTGAAGTTTAATGAGCTTTTGTAAAAACCGCGTTAGACCATCCGTTTTGTAGCCTGATCGTTTTAACAAATCATATGCAATGCGATCCGCTTCGCTTTCATCACTGCGGCTATAAAAATTAAGAGCCCCTGTTCCCGCAATTTTAAGTGCAAATTGTTTGATGACGGCATTGTTTCCACTCGCAAGCTTACTTGAGATTTGTGCCAGCCCCATTTGTCTTGTCATGGATTTAGCGGGATGTCTTTCAAAAGCATGGCCAATTTCATGTGCGAGAACTCCCGCGACTTCGTCTTCTGTGGTCGCGAGTTTATAAAGCCCGGTATGAACATAAATCTTCGCGCCAGGAATCGTGAAAGCATTGGGTTCAGGATTATTAACTACAAAAAACTGATAATCAAAATCCTTTTGGGGTAGCGCGGCAACTAAGCGGTTGCCGAGGGCTGTGAGTTCGGGGCTTTGAGAGACCGCCATGCTTTTTGCAACTTCAGCGGCCATTTGCTGGCTGGCTTGATTTTCATCTGCCAGCGATACAACGTTTGCATCTTGAATGAGAGGATCGATGTAGGCGCAAGAGCTCAGAATGAAGCTTAAAAGACAGGCATAGAGCAGTTTGTTTGTTTTCATAAATTGGATTATATCGCGGCAATGAATGGGCGCATAGCGTTCAGATTTTTATATTTATGTTTTTTGATTAAAAACAATCATCGTTTGTCCCGAACGGCAATTGCTTTTCAAAAATTCCTTTGTTAAACTAGCGTCGCCTCACTCTTTATCTTTTTTTGTTTTGAAAATGGAGACTGTTATTATGAATAAAACCAATTTTTTCTTTTTAGGTGGAATGCTTATATTGATCTCTGTATTGAGCGGCTGTTCTTCGACAGGGAGTTCTCGCAACGCGACGAATGCAACGAATGCTCAAATGGGAGTTTTGGCCGATGAAGTGACGCGTCTCGATCAAGCTTTGCAAGAAACGCGCGGACAGCTTCAGCAAGAGCAAGCGCGTGTTGCTGATTTGGAAGCTCGTATGGGCGGCGGATCCTCGGCCCCATCTTCTGGCCGTCATGCCGGTTCAGCGCCTTCGCCTTATGCGACGTCTTCGACCGAGCCTTATGCCGGAGTTTACCGGACACCCTCGGGTTTTGAGTTACCGGCTTCCGATGTCCAAAAGGCTCTCAAAGCAGCGGGATACTATCACGGCGATGTCGATGGTAAAGTGGGGCCTGATACACGTGAAGGCGTGCGTCAATTTCAGCGTGATAATGGTCTTACTCCTGATGGAATCATTGGTAAGACGACCTGGAACCGTCTAAAAACGCACCTCAGCTAAGGCGCTTAAAGCTTAGCAAAAGCATTTAATTGCTATAAGAACAAAAAAAGAAGGTCTTAAAAGCCTTCTTTTTTTGTTTGTGCCCTTGCATTCTCTAAATCCACCAGTTAACTTTATTATAATTCTGATTTGAACTTAATTTAATTAACGTTTCTCACAAAAGGGGTGCCAATGGATTTTGATTCGATCCATCAAATTAAAGTTGGCGGTCATTACTATCAGTTTTATAAGACGATGGATGATTATCTCCATATTTCTCTTTCCTATATTTACGCTGGGCTCAAAAAAGGGAATGCTTGTCTTTGGCTTGTGAATGACCAGATCGGAATTGAAAAAGCAGAAAATGAATTTTTAGGGGTGTATCCCGACGCAACAGGTTATCTAGTTTCTCATCAATTGCAAATTAAATCAGCTCAAGCTTGGTACCTCAATCGCGGGTCTTTTGACATGGCGCAAGCGCTTCACAATGCAACGAGTTTTCTGCAGTCTTGCATTCGGCGTGATTTTGCTTGCGCGCGTGGCATCGGTGATGCGGGATCAATCCCCGATGAAGATTGGATTCTTTTGCATGAGTATGAGGAAAAGCTTCACGCGATGATTCCCACGATGCCGCTGATTGCGGTTTGCGCCTATCCCATTCACCGCTGTTCGATGGCGGATACCCGGAAAGTGATTCAGGCGCACCATCAGCCGCTTTATGTTGGCATGGCTTCTTAGTTAACTTAAAAGTTAAAGGTTTAAGGTCAAAGATTCAGTCACCCAAAAACATCTTCTTGATTTCTGATCTTTGAGTTTCGAACTTCTTTTCTCTGCTATAATCCGCGCATGTTATTTATCACTCGTCTAAAAAAATCAGTTTGGGCTGTACTTGCCCTTTATCTTTTTTGCGCCTGGAGCGCAGGGCGCAATTTGCTAGAGACTTCTTATTCTTTGCCGGGCACTATTCGTGGGGATCATTCCATTCGTGTCCAAGTGGGAGAAACTCAGAAATCCTTTGGCGTTTCTTCCCCCGGAGCATTTCGGGTCGAGTCACGCAGCGGCGTTTTATTGCAGGGGGAGCGTTTAAACTGGACAGGCATTGAAGCTAAGCCGGACGGGATTCGATTCGGTACAAAGATTTTTAAAACAAACTCCCTTTTTATTCGGAGCCCAGGCGGCCCCGGAATTCGATTTAACCGGAGGCTTTATTTAAATGGTTTAGAACTTAAGTTAAAACCCGATGGAAAAATTCTGATTATTAACCATATTGATTTAGAGCATTACTTAAAAGGTGTCATTCCTTTTGAAGCGAATCCCAAATGGACAGACGCAACGCTGCAGGCCTCTGCAATTGTTTCACGAACTTTTGCTTTATTTAAAACGATCGAAAAAAGAGACAAAGATTTTGATGTGGGGAGCGGTGTTCTGAGCCAGGTCTATGCAGGTGAAGGTGTTCGGCATGATCGAACGGACCAAATTATTGATCAAACGCGCGGGCAGGTTTTGCTTTATCGCGGAGAGATTTTTCCGGCTTACTTTCATTCCTCTTCTGGGGGAGCGACAACAAGCGCTGATTCTGTTTGGCCCGTGAAGCCGCACCCAGCTTTGCAAGGTGTTGAGTGCGAGTTTTGCCATTCCTCCAAACATGATTCATGGACAGGTTTTGTGAAATATTCTGACATCGAAAAAAAAGTACGCGAGGAGGGTGGCTTGCCGGTGCGGGCAGTCAGAGAGGTGAAACTTAAAAATTATGATCGTTCGGGACGTGCGCGCGAAATTGAAATCGTGGGAAAAAATGGTAAATACAAAGTTCATTTTAGTGAGTTGCGCGGTTGGATTGGCGCTGAAAAAATCAAGAGCACACTTGTGGTGCGCTATTTGAATGATGCGGAGCGACAAGGCGTGACCTTTTTTGGACGAGGATGGGGCCATGGCGTTGGGCTCGATCAATATGGTGCAAAATACATGGGCGAATTGGGTTATTCGGCCATTCAAATTTTAGATTATTTTTATCCTGGCGCCATCATCGAAAAAATTTACGAATAGAAAACACCCAAGTTTAGGCGCATGATTTTACAATGCTTGAGGTCGACTGGACGCGCGTGAAAGGTAAGGCCAAACTAGTCAAAGTTTATGCCTTGCTGGGTGATTCTAAGCTTCAGGAAAATCCTCAGTTTCAAAAACTTGCGGCACGCCACGAACAAATGCTTGAAGCTTATCGCACGCAAAAATGGGACCAAGCTTTGAGACTGATTGATTTGTTATTAAAAGATGAGCTGTCGCATGGAATGAAAAATCTTTATTTGCTTTACCAAGAAAGCGCAGTTTTTTTTAAGGAGCGTCCCTTCGATGAAAAATGGGATTCCGTTGGCAGCTTGAAACGTCACGGCGTATCCGGTTATTAAAATTTAATCATTCCCATGGATTTTTACAGATAGCTATGAGAGGATGCACTGTCTTTAGATTTTTACTTTAGGAAACATAAAGTAGGGTCGTACTTAAAGATAGCATCGACTCATTTTTTAGGTTTAAGGGTGTGTTTATCTTGAAAAAAATCTTATCTCTTCTCGTCATTGCTACGTTGATATTTTCAATGACCCCATCTGTTTTTGCGACGACAACCATTAATGCCGCAGGCAATCCAAATAATACAGCAGCAAGCATTGCAGACGATGTTAATTTTGCGGATGCTGGAACTCTCACAATTACTGGCGTAGCTGTGTCCATTGCTACAGGAGCAACTCCTGCTGGTGCTACGGAAGTTGTAACAGATGCAGTGACAGCCACCACCACCGCAAACGGAATCATCACTTATAGCGCCGCGCACACGGGTGCTTCAAGTATTTTTGGACGTATTGGTATCGCCGGAAGCAATGAAATTCTCACGCTCAATCTTGATGGTACGGGTTCTCTCACCCTTTATGGTGACGCGGGCATTAACAACGGGGTTATTTTTAGCGCGAATAGCACCTTAAATTTAATCTCGGGTGTTGATTTAACCTCTACGGGTTCAGCTGTCAGCAATGATTCGCTCGCGGCGACGGGAACGTTCAATCTCTTGGGGGGAACCAGCACGATTACTGGAACGGTAGGTGCGGCAGGTGCTGGCGCTATTTCCACGGTTAGCGCGGGAGTGAATGGATCAACGAGCTCATTCTCAGCCTCAGTTTTTGCCACTAACTTCAATTTAGCGGGTTCAGGGACAGTCAATCTCAATGGGACATCAACAATCACAACAACCACCATTGCAGCGGCTGGTGTGTTGAATCTTGGTACCAATGCGGATTTGACAGGTGCGGTAGTGATGAATGGAGCCGGATCGATTACGCTCGCTAATACTGCAGATATTAGTGGAGCGATTACTACAAGTGTCGACAATCAAGGCACATTAACGCTTAGTGGGGCATCGACTTTGGGTGGTGCGATTGGTGCAAACGGGTTTTCTCTTGGGGATGTGAATGCAGGCGCGAGTGGAACGAGCACATTTAACGGAGATATTTTTGCGACGAACCTTGATATTACGGGAACGGGTACGGTGAATATTGATTCCTTAACGGGCAATCTTCGCTATCAGGGCGATGGCTTTGTAAGCATTGATACCGGTGAAGATATTACAGGCATTGTTAGTAACTCAACAGGCGTTGTGGCAGGAACGTTGACTCTTGAAGGTGCGACGAATGTTTCGCTACAGGTTGGCGGAGCGGGGGTGTTGTCACTTCTGGATGTCAATGCGGGAGCGAGTGGAACGAGCACATTCAGCGGAGATATTTTTGCGACGAACCTTGATATTACGGGAACGGGTACGGTGAATATTGATTCCTTAACGGGCAATCTTCGCTATCAGGGCGCTGGCTTTGTAAGCATTGATACCGGTGAAGATATTACAGGCATTGTTAGTAACTCAACAGGCGTTGTGGCAGGAACGTTGACTCTTGAAGGTGCGACGAATGTTTCGCTACAGGTTGGCGGAGCGGGGGTGTTGTCACTTCTGGATGTCAATGCGGGAGCGAGTGGAACGAGCACATTCAGCGGAGATATTTTTGCGACGAACCTTGATATTACCGGGACAGGTAGAGCCAATATTGCTGCCTTGACTGGAAACCTGCGTTATCAGGGAGATGGCGTGGTGAGCGTGGACACGCTGAAAAGTATTACCGGAACGGTTACAACGACAACAACAGGAACAGGTAAACTTATTTTAGAAGGCACTTCGACGGTTGCCGGGCAAGTAGGGACGAATGCATTGCGCTTAAAAGAAATCGAGATGGATTTGGCGTTAGCAACCGCGACTTTTTCAAGTGATGTTTTTGCGGTGACAACGACTGTGGCGAATACTGTTACCGCAAACTTTAATGGGAATGTAACTTCCAACATTAATTTCACGGCCGCCGGTTTTGTTAATCTTGCGGCTAGCAAAACCATTACGGGTACTGTCACCACCGCCGTTGATGGCGCCGGAACGCTCAACTTTGCAGGAACTTCGACGACGGGAGGCAACATAGGTGTTGCAACGACTGGAGATCTTTTAGCAGTTAATGTCAACGGCGGAACTTTAAGTCTCGCACATAACATTGTCGCAATAACCACTACAATCAATAATGCCGCGCACTTAGCTCCCACAGCAGACAGAACGGTGACGGGCAATCTCACGATGGCCGGAACTTCCGCGCTGGATCTTGGCGCAAATACATTAACAGTGAACGGAGCGGGTGTTTATACACAAGGCGCAAACACAACTTTAAATTTAAGTATTAACAGCGTATCCGTTTTCGGGCGTATCATGGCTTTGGAGAATAATGCGGCGGTGAGCGCCCTTAGTACGATTAATTTGACCATTTTAGATAGTTATATCCCAAGCGGAAGTGCATTTAAAATTATTGATAGTGCTGGCGGAGCGGGAGTGTTTGTTCCGGGAACGATCACGGACAATAGTTATACGCTCAATTTTACGGGAGCAGGCGCCGGCGGAGATCTTACTTTAACGGCCTTACGCGCCAACCCTTATGCCACTGCTTCAACGGATGCGAATAACAGTGCTGTGGGTCAAGCGCTTGAAGAAGCAGGGCAAACTTCCACGGATAGCGATATGCAACATGTTTTATCGGTTTTAGATAACCTGAGCTCAGCAAAGGAAGTTTCGGACGCGCTTGAGACGATGCACCCGGATGTGAGTTCGGGTGCTTTGCAGGGTACAGGCGCACTCAATAACCAATTTCATGCAGCCATCGGCAATCGTCTTTCTTACACACGCGGAGGATTTTCAGGACAACAAACCGGCATTGCGTCAGGCGATATGTTTCAAGGCGCGGGGATGTGGATGCAGGGGCTGGGTAGCCATTCTAAACAGGGAGCTCGGAATGGCATTGAGGGCTATGACGCAAACGCGTTTGGAACAACCGTGGGGTTTGACAAAGCTTTGGGTAATCACTTTCGAGCCGGTATCGCGGCGGGATATGGTCATGCTGCGGTGGATTCCCATACGCCGGGCAATCCGAACACAACTGTGAATAGCTTTCAGGGCACGTTATACGGTAGTTATGAATCTGCGCGCTTTTTAGATGCTCGTAAAAAGCGTGAGACGATGGAAGCGAATGCACCCAGCCAAGAAGCAAGACTTTGGTATATGGATGGCGTGCTCTCTTTTATGCAAAGCAAATACGATAGCAAGCGTGAGATTACTTTTGGGGAAGAAGCGCGGATTGCCCGAGCCGATCATTATGGACAAGAAATTTCAACGAAGTTTGAAACCGGCTATGCATTTACATTTGAAAAAACAAAAGCTCTGGAAGTCACTCCGTTTGCTTCTTTAGGCTACAATTATTTGCGTATGAATCAGTATAAAGAAACGGGTGCGGATTCGCTAAACTTGAATGTTCAGGGTGAAGGATTCCATCAGCTGCAACAAGGTCTAGGGCTTAAGTTGGGTTACCCAATTGTTTTTAAAAAAGCGGGAACATTTATTCCCTCAATCAAAACGTCCTATCTTTATGATTATATTAGTTCGCGGTTTGACACGACGGCTTCATTTCAGGGTGGCGGGTCAGCATTTAAAACATCGGGTGCGGAGCCCGCGCGAAATGCATTCGTGCTGGGCACGGAATTGGCATTTCTTAATCGGGGCCATCTGACGATAACCGGAAATTTTGATTTGGAACTGCGCGATACGTATGAGAGCTACACCTATTACCTGACGTTGCGGTACGATTTTTAAGTTGTTTAAAAGAGAGTTTGATTTGTTGTGCAGACATCAATAAAAACGACAATTGTTCGCTGAAGATTATTTTTCTAGAAAATCGCGCGGCTCATTTTTTTATTTTTTAAGATCGGGTTTCAGTTTTATTTTCGATGAATTCAAAGCCGTTTTGCGGTAGGATGCCTGAATGCAGAAGCTGTTATCCTTATTTTTAGTGTGTTCGCTTTTCGCGGGTTGTGCGGCGAACTCGCAAGTGGTTGAACGGCGCGTCCGGGCCGAGCGACTCGCTGAGATGGTGGGATTCCAAGAATTGCTTGTGGATGCCGCCCCGTTTAAATTAACCGCATATGCCCGCTTAAGTCAGCCGGGTAAGCCGATAAACATCTACATTGAGGGTGACGGTTATGCTTGGGTAACCCGCAACCGCATTTCCCACGACCCGACTCCGCGCCAACCGGTTGCACTCCAACTTGCAAGTGAAGATCCAGCGCCGAATGTGGTTTATCTTGCGCGGCCTTGCCAATTCACACCGCAGGAAATGAATTCTGCCTGTGAGGAAACTTATTGGACCGGAATGCGATTCTCCGAAGAGGTTATTGGCGCGATGAACCAAGCCGTTGATAAATTTATGAAAGAGGCCCAAAGCACTGAAGTTCACTTAATCGGGTATTCGGGCGGCGCGACGGTGGCGGTATTGGTGGCAGCGCGGCGGAAGGATGTGAAAAGCATACGGACAGTGGCGGGCAATTTGGATCCTGCCGGTCTTAATGAGTATCACGAGGTGAGCCCGCAAGATCCACGCTCGCTCGATCCGTTGGAAGTTGCAGTTAAATTGCGCGATATCCCCCAATATCATTTTTTAGGAATGGGAGATCAGGTGGTTCCGGCATTAGTCACCGAAAATTTTGTGCGGAAGACCGCCCCGAATGCCTGTGTTCATGCAGTAAAGGTCAAAGGCATTGATCATAAAAAAGGTTGGGTTAACGCCTGGCCGGGGCTTTTAGCCCTTCCGCTTGATTGCTCCGGAAAATAACCACCTTTCTCAAGAGTGTGCATCTGTTTTTTGCTCAAGACAACAGTCTTGAAATTTTAGAAAATCTTTTGAGACGACAATTCGCAATGCTAATATAAACGACTTTCGGTTTGATGATTTTAGAGATACATTTGCTACAAGTTGTTTAGATTTTACGTGCCCGTAGCTTTGCCTGAGAGCAAAGCGAACAGGACAGATCCCTCAGGAGGCAAAGCCTTCAGGGACAACTGGAATAATGTTTTCAGTAAAAATTTTTGAATTAGTACGTGTGCCCGTAACTCAACTATTCCGCCTCAGGCGGATAAAGAAAGCGGGAGCGTTGCCCTCCGAAGGCAAAGGTTGGTGTAAGAAGTAAGTTTATGTGCCCGTAGCTCAACTGGATAGAGCGTTGCCCTCCGAAGGCAAAGGTTGGTGGTTCGACCCCACTCGGGCACAGTTTCTTTTTTGCGCGATTGATTGTGTAAAGTAGACGTTGTTAACACTCACCAATGATGCGGGGTCGAAGCGAGTCAGCCAAAATTATAAAGTCTAAACGGAAGAGAAAGCTGACTTATGTCAGGTTTCTCTGAAGAGAAGACCAGGGCTGACGAGGGGCCGTTCGGAATGAATGCCGCGACTAGCGGACATGAATGGAGAAGGGGACCCCACTCGGGCACATTATATTTTGCCCTAGGCAAAATATAATGTGCCAAGGCACCTGCATTATTTGCCGTGTGGCTGGTTGCACCATCTCGACACGGATCGGCGCTCTGGGCAATGCGCAATCGCGCGGGGGTCTGTCCCAAGCTTGCGCGGGACTGACCCCTATGGTTTCTTAAGAAAGGTAATAAATGGAATGAAGCTATCAAGAATTTTTAAATGGGTTACGGGGATTGTCCTGATCGCAGTTATGATTATTGCTGCAGCTTCTATGGATGCATTTTTTCAGCGCCAAAAAGCTCTCAAGAAAATTATTGAGCGACTGTCGGCGGACACGCGCATTGCCGAAGTCGTTGTGACGAAAAGCGAGCTCGATGAAGTGAGCGGGAAAATTTTAACAACGATTAAGTTTCTCGAGTATGACACGCAAGGGCTGGCGCTTGCTCCAAAGTATTTTACTTTTCGCGGAAATATTATTCAGTTTCAGTCGCTTGTGATTCGGTTTAATGATGACTTTGTTGAAAAAGGCGATAAACTGCGAGGCAAAAGCGCTTATCTTTTCATGAAAGCGTTTGTTTTAGATCCAAAGGATTTGCAGGTTTTTGATATTACGCCGAATGGATCTGTTCCTGGCGGATATCAGACGGATTCGAAGATATCAGACTTTGAACGTTCGTTATGGGAAAAGTTTTGGAGCTATGCACTGAATCCCAAAATCCGAGGTCAGGTCGGCATTAAAAATGCGCAAATTGAAGCGCCCGGATCTTTGTTTTTACCCGGAACAATTTACACATTAACAATTGAACATGACGGCGGTATTCGCATTGACACGCGGCCTATCCCCGAAATTTTAAAAGGTGAAAAGGTCGCATGAAAAAATTCTCCCCCGAGTCTCGGTCCCTGAATAGCAAATCCCGTGAGCATTTAATGCTGGCTGATTATGATTATGAATTGCCCAAAGAAAAAATCGCGATGCATCCGCTGCAAGACCGTCCCGCCGCAAAAATGTTGGTGTTGGATCGCAAGTCGGAAAAAATGGAGCAAAAAACATTTCGTGATTTGACCGAATTTTTAAAGCAGGGCGATGTGCTCGTTTTAAACAACACACGCGTGATTCCGGCGCGACTTTTGGGGCATCGTTTAACAGGCTCAAAAGTAGAAGTTTTGCTTTTGAAGAAAATTGATTCGGGTAAAGAATCTTCTGTCTGGGAGTGTTTGCTTAAGCCGTCTGGAAAAATCAGAAAGGGACAGAGTTTTGAAGTGGGGCAAGATGAGTTATTTATTCCGGCGCAAGTTCTTGATGATGCACGTCCCGATGATGGCCGGCGCATGATTAAATTTGAGGTGGGTGATTTTGATGCCTTTCTTCAAAAGGCCGGACACATGCCCTTGCCGCCCTACATTCATCGCCCGGATGAGAAGGTGGATCGCGAAGATTATCAAACGGTTTTTGCTGAGAAGCCTGGCTCGGTCGCCGCGCCAACAGCGGGGCTTCATTTTGACAAGCCATTGCTGGATGCAATTCGCGCAAAGGGTGTGGAAATTGTTGAGGTCACGCTTGATGTTGGCTATGGAACTTTTCAGCTCATGCAGGCGGAGCGCATCAGGGATCATCGCATGGCAACGGAAGTGTGCGAGATTTCAGAAGAAGCCGCGCGCAAAATTAATGCTGCTAAAAAAGAAGGCCGCCGTGTGATTGCGTGTGGGACGACAAGTGTTCGCACACTTGAATCATCGGCAACAAAAGAAGGGAAAATTCAGGCGGGACGCGGGCCGACGGGGCTTTTTATTTATGCGCCTTATGAATTTAAAATCGTTGACGCATTGATTACCAACTTTCATTTTCCACGCACGTCACTTTTGGTTTTAGTGAGTGCTTTTTTAGGATATGAGAAAACGATGCAAGCTTATAAATTTGCTCTCGAAAATGATTATCGATTTGCCAGTTATGGCGATGGAATGTTTATTAGCTGATAAGTTAAAGGTTAAAAGTATAAACCATAACTAAAAACTAAAAATGGATCGGATAGTTGAAAGTTTTAACCTGTAGCTTTAACCTTAAACTAAACTTTTAACCTATGAAAGAGCTCAATTTTGAAATTCTTGCCGAAGAAGGTCAGGCGCGCGCAGGGCAATTTACGACTGCGCACGGTGTCGTCGAGACGCCTGTCTTTATGCCGGTGGGAACGCAAGGCACGGTCAAAGGAATTCTGCCGCGCGATTTGAAAGAAATGGGTACGTCCATTTTACTGGGCAACACTTATCATCTTTATGTCCGCCCGGGAATGGAGATTCTTAAGAAATTTGGTGGGCTGCATCGTTTTATGAGTTGGGATAAACCGATTTTGACGGATAGCGGCGGTTATCAGGTTTTCTCGCTCAATAAAATTCGCAAGCTCTCTGAAGAAGGCGTGAAATTTAATTCGCATGTGGACGGCGCGGAGATTTTTCTGACGCCTGAAAAAGTCATGGAGATTCAGGGCGATATCGGCAGCGATATTGCCATGGTGTTTGATGAATGTCCTTCTTCAACCAGTGATCGAGAAGTGATTCAGGAAGCAGTCGAGCGAACCTTGCGTTGGTCTCAGCGCGCGAAAGATTGTCATCAACTCGAGACCCAAGCTTTGTTTGGGATTGTTCAGGGCGGTGTTTTGGAAGATTTGCGCAAGTATTCACTCGAAAAGACAGTCGAAATCGGTTTTGATGGCTATGCGTTGGGCGGTTTATGTGTCGGAGAAAACCAGGAAGACACATTTCGGATTTACCGCGAAATCATCCGTCTCATGCCGCGTGAGTTTCCTCGTTATATGATGGGGATTGGGACGCCGATGGATTTTATTCAAGCGATTGAAAATGGTGCCGATATGTTTGATTGCGTTACGCCTACTCGCCACGGTCGAAATGGCTCGGCTTTTACAGCGACGGGAATGGTGGTGGTTCGTAATGGACGCTACGCAACGGATGAAAGTCCGATTCAAGAGAATTGTGAATGTTACGCATGTCAGAGTTTTTCGCGAGGTTATATCCGGCATTTACTCAATACGGAGGAAATGCTTGGGCCGATCCTCGTTTCGATGCATAACACGCATTTTTTTGTAAGATTTGTTGCGGAAATTCGCCAAAGTATTTTGGCCGGAAAATTTGCAGAGTTTAAAAAAAGTTTTATCAGTCAGTTTGATTCAGAACAAAGATAACCAATTGAGCCAAAAGCTCAGAGCATGTAGCTTATAGCCTGGACAAAGCACTAGGCTGTGGGCTATAAGCTATAGGCTCTACGCCATTAAATTAAGGAGTTTGTATTATGTTGACTTCCGTTTTTATGCCCATGCAAGTTTCTGGTGGACAGCCGAATCCTTTGATTCAGCTTGCGCCTATGATTTTAATTTTCGGAATTTTCTACTTCTTTATTATTCGCCCCCAACAAAAACGTCAAAAAAATGTTTCCAAGATGGTTGAAGCATTGAAGAAAGGCGACAAGGTTGTGACCGCAGGCGGAATTTTGGGCGTCATCACAAGTCTTCAGCAAGATTATGTCGTCATTAAAACCGGTGATTCCGACACCACAAAAATGGAAGTTCTGAAAAGCGCGATCACCGGAATTCGCAGCCAGGAGTAATCACGATGGATAAAAATTATAAGTGGAAGGTTTTCTTTGTCATTTCTCTGCTAGCGTTTGCCATTTGGAAGTGCTATCCGCTTGATGAAAAAATCAAACTCGGTCTTGATCTGAAAGGTGGGATGCAGCTTGTTTTGCAAGTGGATATGGCAAAGGTTCCCGAAAAGCAGCGCGAAGATGTGACGGAGCGGGTCGCGGAAGTCATTCGCAACCGCATCGACGAGTTCGGTGTCGTTGAACCTGAAATTTCAACGCAGGGTAAAGATCAGGTGATTGTGAAGTTGCCGGGTGTTACCGACCGCGAACGCGCGATTCAAATCGCCGGAAGAACTGCGCATTTAGAATTCCGCATCGTTTCGGATGACGCCAATCTCTCTTCTCAGGCAGAAAAGGGCGTGGCTCCAGAAGGCTATGAAATTAAGAAAGAAAAAAATGGTTCAGGTGAGAGCCAGTTATTGGTTGCCAAAGAAGCTGTTTTGACGGGTGAAAAGTTAACTGACGCGGCCGTAGGTTTTGATCAATATGGCAAGCCGATGGTTGAGCTTAGTTTCAATAAGGAAGGCGCAAAGATTTTTGATCGTGTTACGTTTCAAAATATTGGCCGTCGTTTAGCGATTGTTTTGGATGGCGTGATTCATTCTGCGCCGGTCATTCGCGATCGTATCTCGGGTGGAAATGCGCAAATTTCCGGTGGATTTAGCAATGAAGAGGCCAAAGATTTGGCGCTTGTCCTGCGTGCAGGTGCGCTTCCGGCGCCCGTTAAAATTATTGAGGAAAGAACAATTGGGCCTAGCCTTGGAAAAGAATCGATTGAAAAATCGGTGAAAGCCGGCTTGTTTGGGCTGGGAGCAGTGGTGCTTTTTATGTGCTTTTACTACCGGCTTTGCGGTGTGATCGCGAGCATTGGACTTTTATTTTATGCCGCCTTGGTATTGGGATCCATGGGAATGATGGGCGCCACTTTAACCTTACCTGGTATCGCGGGTTTTATCCTTTCGATTGGTATGGCCGTGGATGCAAACGTGCTTATTTTTGAGCGGATGCGCGAAGAGTTGGCCTTGGGCAAGGGGTCACGCGCGGCGATTTCAGCGGGATATCACAAAGCATTTAGCGCTATTTTTGATTCAAATATAACAACGCTGATTACATCCGTTATTTTGTTTATTTTTGGCACCGGCCCCGTGCAAGGTTTTGCGGTGACTCTGAGTATCGGTATTCTTGCGAGCATGTTTTCCGCGTTGGTTGTAACACGGGTAATTTTTGATTTTTTTACCGCGCGTGATGTCAATCTCAAGCTTTCGATGGTTAATTTTTTCAAAAAAACAAATATTCCTTTTCTAAAAGGACGTTTTTTTGCTTATGGTTTTTCAGTGATTGTGCTTGGAATCGGTATCACTTCGTATGCGATGCGCAGCCATGAAAGTTACGGCGTGGAGTTTACGGGCGGGACTTTTGCCCAGCTCAAATTTGAACAGACGGTTGATATTACGAAATTTCGTGAAGAATTGGATAAGGAAAAGATCGGTGGATTTAGTTTGCAGCAAAACGGCGACGCCGCTGAAAATACTTTTAGCGTTAAGTTTGCAGGGCATGAAGTGGTGCCGATTGAGAATGCCGCCAAGCGTCTTGCGAACCCCTACCAGGTCGAGCGGGTTGATTTGGTGGGGCCAAGTGTCAGTGCCGATTTACAGAAAAAAGCCATGCTTGCGGTGCTTTGGTCGTGTATCGGTATTTTGATTTATGTTGCGTTCCGATTCAAATTTCAGTTTTCATTTGGAGCGGTAGTGGCATTGGTGCACGACGCCATTTTTGCGTTTGGTATCTTTATGCTGACCGGACATGAAATTACTCTTCCGATTATCGCAGCGCTTCTTACCATTATCGGTTTTTCCGTGAATGATACGATTGTGACATTTGATCGCATGCGCGATAACATGAAAATTATGCGCAAAGAATCTTTCGTGGATATCGTTAATTTAAGTGTGAATCAGACGCTTGGAAGAACGATTTTAACGACAGCGACGGTTGTTTTTTCAACGTCAGCCATTTACTTTTTTGGCGGTTCAGAGATCAAAGACTTTGCTTATATTCTTTTGATCGGATTTAGCGTGGGTATCTATTCAACGGTTTTTGTCGCATCTGCGTTAGTGGTGGACATGTATCGTAAGCCTGCGCCGATCAGGCTCGCGAAATAAATTTTACCTCTTTAAAAGAGCGGTGAGAATTTCATTCTCACCGCTCTTTTTTTTGTTAGACTGAGCTTATGAAAAATGCTGTGACTGCGTCCTCGCCCCAATCTCTTTTTTCGCCGTTATTTTTAAAACTGCTTGAAAAGCGCGGGCTCCTCACGCCTGAGGCCATTCAATCCTTTTTATTTCCCGACTTAAAATCTCTCTTTGATCCATTCGAAATGAAGGGCATGTCCGCTGCGGTTGAACGCATTCGTCGCGCCGTGATTCATCGCGACCCGATACTGATTCATGGTGATTATGATGTGGATGGCGTGACCGGAACGGCCATTGTTGCCAAGCTGCTCGAAAAACTAGGCGCCACTTATTCAACCTTTCTGCCTGAGCGTGAACGCGATGGTTACGGTGTGAGTGTGCGCGCCATTCGCGAAAGCGCTGCAAGCGGAACAAAAATTCTCATCACCGTTGACTGCGGTGTCGCTGCAGAGTCTCAGATTAAAGTTGCGCGCGAGCTCGGCCTTGATGTGATTGTGATTGATCATCACCGTATTCCTGCGACGGGTTTGCCTGCTGCGAATATTATTTTAAATCCGCTTCAAACAGATTGCCCCTATCCATGCAAAGAGCTTTCTGCGGCGGGCCTTGCCTTTAAATTAGCACAGGCATTTTTAGGGGATGATGCCTTTGAATTTCTTGATCTTGCGGCCATCTCTGCGATTGGTGATGTGGTGCCACTTCAGTCTGAGAACCGTATTATCGTGAAAAAAGGACTCGAAGTGATTGCGGCTCAAAAGCGAGTCGGGATTGCGGCGCTTCTTGCGGTTTCCAAAATTAAGACATCGAAGGTGAGTGTGGGGCAAGTTGGTTTTCAACTTTCACCGAGGATCAATGCGGCGGGACGTATGAGTTCGCCCGATGTTGCGTTGAGACTTCTTCTCACCGAATCACTGAGAGAAGCTTCGAGTCTTGCAAGCATTTTAGAAAGCGAAAATGAAACTCGCAAAACGATCGAAAGACGCTGCACGAAAGAAGCGATCGAATGGGTTGAGCGCACGGCTAACTTTAATCGCGATAAAGTTTTAGTCGCCGCTTCCGACAAGTGGCATGTCGGCGTGATTGGGATTGTTGCCGCGCGACTTGTCGAAAAATTTCACCGGCCCTCGATTGTGATTGGCTTTCAAGAGGGGGTTGGAAAAGGGTCGGGGCGATCCATCCCGGGCTTTAACTTGTTTATCGCGTTGCAGTACTCAAGTGAGACCTTAATCACATCCGGCGGACATGCGCAAGCCGCGGGGCTTTCGATTCAGCCAAGCCAGGTTGATGCATTTCGAACCAAGATTAATCAATATGCGGCTGAAAACTTTGATGTCAAACATTTGCATCGGCAGGTTCATGAAGATTTAGAAATAAAATTTAGCGAACTAAGTGAGAAATTTATTTCTGAGATTGCAATGCTTGAGCCGCATGGCATGGGTCATTCGCACCCCAAGTTTTTATCGCGCGGGCTTAAAATGATTTCCAGCCCCAAAAAATCACCAATCGGAATTTATGACGCTGTTGTCAGCCAGGGGTCTGAAAAATATGTCATGCAACTTAAAGAAGATGATTATTTAAAGCTAATCGGTCTCCCCCAAGAGGGCGTATTCGAAGCTGTTTATGAGGTTCGTAAAAAATCTTGGAATGGAGTCGAAAGTATCGTGCTTGCGGCGAAGCAAGTCGAGATCGTTTAGGCAATTGTTTTCATAAAGATTTATCAATCAATGCAAAATGGGCCTAAGCTCAGAAAAAAGAATTCAAATTTTTTCGGGCAGTCCTCGCTCCTCACTTTGTTCGTCGCTGTGGAAATCAAAAATTTAAATTATTTTTTCTGAGCTTACTTCGCTAGAGGGGTGAGAGGTTTAAAGCGGAGAAAAAAATTGCCCTGACGAAAGTCCATCGAAGTTTGGCTGTTCTCGCCTTCCTACAATAGCGCTCACACAATGCATCACAAGTTTCCTGCTATGTCTTTTTCTATCTCGGCAAAGCAGAGATAGAAAAAAGGCCCTTATTAAATCTCTTCTTCTGGCCTGGTTTGCCAGACCAGAAGAAAATGCAGTGGAAAACTTCGTTAGCTATGCGTGAGTATTTTGTAGCAATAAAAATATGGAGACTTCGCGCGATTTGATTTGAGAACATTGTTTTTCTGCTTTAAGCCTTAACCCTACTTAGCGCGGATGTTTTTGGAGTAATCATTCCTCCCGCGAGTTCTCCGCGCAGACGGAGCTGTCTGAGCGGGAGGAATGATTACTCCAAAGACCAAACCCACTCACTTTTTCTGAACACGGTGAAATACACAATGTTTGACGCATTGAATTTACAATCGAAACAAGGGCAGAAAATAAAAAAAGCCGAATGCAATTTCCTGCATTCGGCTTTTTTATTTAAAAATTACTTTGCAGCAGCGACTTCTTTTGTCCAGAGGCGACGATGAGGTGCTTTTTTAACTTTGCCGGCTTGAATGCAACTTGTGCATGCTTTGATCGTCTTAACGGAGCCCGATGCAAGAATGGCTCGAACTTTCTGCAGGTTTGGCAGAAAACGACGGCGAGTGATGCCGGTTGTCTTTTTACCAATACCACCAGATTTTTTCGATAAACCGCGACGGGCAATCGAGTTTCCAACAATCGGTTTCTTTCCGCAAATTTCACATGTCTTCACTGTATTATTTTTGCCTCTGCGCCTGCGCGCAACTGGCAAACTCCTTATCAATTTATTTATACCCTAATTACTGCTACTTGGGCTAGCAGGCACCCTCGCTTCTCGTGGAGGAGAGGCAATTATAGGAATCCCTTGACGCTTGGCAAGGGCTTTTTTCTGAGATATACTTCGGTTTCCTTTTCACAATATCATGGAGGCTGAGTATGGCAACAAGCACAAAGACTAAAAAAGCAACGAAGGCTAAATCACTAAAGGCTGATAAGGTCGTGCGTAAGAACATTCCCCAGCCCGTTTTGAAGACTATTTTTAAGTATTTTGCACCGGAAGCCAACGAAGTTTGCCTGGCAGGAACTTTTAATGGCTGGCTCGATAAGGATCTTTTTCTTAAAAAAGATAAAACGGGCTATTGGAAAGTTTCGCTTCCTTTGGGCTCAGGTCGTTATGAGTATCGCTTCATCGTGGATGGAAATTGGACCAACGCTCAAGATCGAGTTGAATGTGTTCCCAATGATCGCGGATCATGGAACTCCGTTCTTCAAATTCAAAATTAAAAACTCAAAAATAGCTTTTAGGGTTTAATCGATGAAAATTGTGCATGTCGCTTCTGAATTTGGGAAGTTTGCAAAAACAGGTGGTTTGGCGGATGTGACTTCATCGCTAACGGACGCGCTAGCAAAATTAGGACACGAAGTCTCCGTTTTTTTGCCGCGTTACCGCTTTGCGGACAAAGTCACGTCAGGTTTTAAAAAAGTCATCGATTCACTGGATGTTACGATTGGCCATCAAAAAGAAAAAGGTTCTGTTTACTCGGGGCGACTTGAATCCGGGGTGATGGTTTATTTGATCGATCATCCCGAGTTTTTTACCCGAGAGTTCATTTACGGAACTTTTACAGGCGATTATGCAGACAATGACCGACGCTTTACTTTTTTTCAGCGTGCGGTTTTGACGGCGATTGACAAGCTCGCGCTTGAGCCTGAGATTATTCATTGCCACGATTGGCAAACGGGGCTCATTCCGGTTTATCTAAAAAACCGTGAGTTTCGTGGCGGGCGTTTCAAAAAAATTCGCAGTGTTTTTACAATCCACAATTTGGCCTATCAGGGTAATTTTCCACCCGATTCTTTGCCTGTCACGGGACTGGGCTGGGAGCACTTTCGTTTTGATTTGCTCGAGTTTTATGGCAAGGTCAGCTTCATCAAAGGCGGACTTGTTTTTGCCGATGCGATCACGACTGTGAGTGAACGCTATTCCCGTGAAATTCAAACGAAAGAGTTTGGCTGTGGGATGGATGCAGTTTTGCGCGAACGGGCTGTCGATCTTCACGGGATCGTCAACGGCATCGATCCTTCTGAGTGGGATCCGTCCTCTGATACCGGATTGGCGGCAAAGTTTTCTGCAAATGATTTGGCTGGAAAAGCGATTTGTAAGACGGCGCTTCAACAAGATAATGAATTTACCCAGGACTCCGAAGTTCCTATTTTTGCTTTTATTTCGCGTTTAGTTTCTCAAAAGGGTCTTGATATTTTGATTCCTGCGTTTGAATCTTTGGCCGGTATGGGAATTCAGCTCTTGGTGCTTGGAACGGGCGAAGAGCGCTATCATCAAGCTTTGCGTGATTTAGCAAAAAAAAATCGCAACTGGTTGCGAGTGCATATCGTTTTTGATCCTGAGGCGGCGCGCAAGATGTATGCGGGCAGCGATTTCTTTTTATTGCCATCTTTATACGAGCCCTGTGGCTTAGGACAGATGATTGCGTTGCGCTACGGAACGATTCCCATCGTGCGCGAAGTGGGTGGGCTAGCGGATACGGTCACGGAGTTTAATCCGGTTTCTTCAACTGGCAATGGCTTTGCTTTTCAGGATTATCGCGCTGAATCACTCGTTGATGTGATCTCGCGTGCCGTGAAAATTTTTAAAAAGAAAAAAGAGTGGCAGAAACTGCAGCGAAATGCATTTGCCTGTGACTTTTCTTGGGAAGCTTCTGCAAAAAAATATATTGAGCTTTATAAAAGCGTCAAGCCGGTGAAAGTGCGAATTGATCGACCCTGAATTGCGGGCTCGATAAAACTCGTGATGCGTGAGGATTAAGCTCAAAACTCTAAATCCTAAATAAATTCCAATATCCAAAGTTCAATGTTTGAAGCAGACTTTGAAATTAAAATTTCGGATTTATTTAGAGTTTAGATATTAGAAATTAGGATTTTTAAGTTATGTTTCAAGATCAAATTCTAAAAATAGGTAATTACGAATTCAAATCGCGCCTGATTGTCGGCACGGGAAAATATTCATCATTTGAAATCATGCGTGACGCGCATCTTGCTGCGGGCGTGGATATGGTAACGCTTGCGACCGCACGATTTGATTTATCGAATCGCAAAGAAGAAAACATTCTCGATTTTATTGATCAAAAAAAGATCAAGATTTTGCCGAACACCGCAGGTGCTTACAATGTGAAAGATGCTTTGCGCATTGCACGTCTTGCCCGCGAAGCCGGCATGGGCGATTTGGTCAAACTCGAAGTGATCGGCGATGCTAAAACTTTGATGCCGGATGTTGTGGGTTTGATTGAGGCGACGCGCGAGCTGGTGAAAGAAGGTTTCACAGTGATGCCCTACACCAGTGATGATTTGGTGGTGGCAAAAAAATTGGTCGATGCCGGTGCTGCCTGCGTGATGCCGCTGGGGGCTCCGATTGGTTCAGGGCGTGGAATCCAAAATCGGCTTGCGATTAAATTGTTGATGGAAGCAGTTGATTGTCCGGTGATTATTGATGCAGGTGTCGGGACACCGTCTGATGCGGCGATTGCCATGGAGATGGGCGCCGATGGTGTGCTTTTGAACACGGCCATTGCAGAAGCGAAAAATCCTGGGCTCATGGCTTCCGCGATGAAAGACGCGGTGAATGCTGGGCGGAAGGCTTTTTTAGCAGGACGCATGGGAATTCGCGATTACGCTTCCGCGTCTTCGCCTCAACAAGGTTTGAAAATATAAATAGCTCAACGCCGAACGTCTAGCGCATAACGCCCCAAACAAGCGTTCAGCGTCGAGCGTTATGCGTTCAGTCGAATTGGAGTTTTATGTACAAAATAGCATTATTACCGGGTGATGGCATCGGGGTTGAAGTTACAGGGCAAGTCGAAAAAATTTTAAAGAAGCTTCAATCCGAATTTCATATTGTTTTTGAAACTGAAAAACATTTGATCGGCGGCTGTTCGATCGACCAGTTTGGCGAACCACTTACC
>Ga0163150_10002360_pt1 | contig 29073 bp, 37 predicted proteins | sample OliLakLV19P2IB_FD_148628 | JGI IMG/M metagenome (GOLD analysis project Ga0163150, IMG submission 148628) | Freshwater microbial mat bacterial communities from Lake Vanda, McMurdo Dry Valleys, Antarctica - Oligotrophic Lake LV.19.P2.IB | ecosystem: Environmental > Aquatic > Freshwater > Lake >...
TTTCTGCACAAGTACGGACTCGCACAGGTAGGATTAAGTCTGTGTTACCAACATTGACTGCACCGTTTTTACTGCGACTTAGCATTTCATCCATACGGCTCACGCACCCTTGAAGCGAGGTTCTTGTCATGAAGAACAAACACTATGAGTTGGTGTCGGGCAGCATCTTTGGTGTTGTTGCTGCACTCCAGGCAATCAGGGCTGTCTTTCAGACACCTGCCCAGGTGGGTACTTACGATGTGCCCTTGTGGATCTCTCCTGGGTTGCAGTCGGCATTGCCGGGCAGTCTCTGCATATGGGCAATTCTAAACGGCACGCCATAGTCAGAACTAAGCATGGGTGCGGGAGCGTTTCGCTCGGATTAAAAATAGGAACAGGCACGCGCACGCATCGATTTCTCCCAGCTTCGTCCTATGCGAGTTTGATGACTGCAAATGCCGCTCCGTGCGGGTCGGAGAGCATTGCCATTCGCCCTCGCGATGTCCATCGGCGTATTGCAGATCTTGCCGCCGAGCTCCTTGGTGTATTCTGCAGATTTGTCCGCGTCCTCGACCTGAAAGTAGGGAAGCCAATACGATGGCCCCGGCATTTCCGAGGTCATCGCCAGCATGCCGCCAGCCGGCCGGTCTTCATCAGCCAGATGGAACATTGTGTAGGGCATTGCACCGCCTTTCCACGGCTGTGGACGCCAACCAAAGAGTCCTGAGTAAAATTCCGCTGCCTTGATGGGGTCGTGTGTGTAGAGTTCTGTCCAGCAGACAGCCCCGACTTCATTGAGGCGAGTGACCTGCGGTTGCTGATTGATCTCCCAGATGCAGAACTGGGCACCACTGGGATCCTGAAGATTGGCCATGCGATTCGCATCTGCGCCGAAGGGTTCCCTGAGCACTTTCCCGCGAAGAGAGGTTGTATTCTTGGCCGTTTCGTCGGCGCTGATGACGGCTACATAAGAGTTCCAGTGCGGCAAGACACCGGCAATCTTGCGGTCCTCCGTCATCGGGTACATCGCCCCGACCCGCTGCTTGCCAAGTTTCAATAGAGTGAATCGCCTCCAGACATGTGCATGTCGCTCCATTCCCATCCAAACAATGAAGTATAAAATTTCTTCGAGGCCGAGGTGTCGGCTGAGCACAACTCTGGCCAACAGAGGGTTCCTGGACGTGCGTGGTCATCGCGGACATGGTACCTCGCCTGAGATTCAGAGTCGGGAAAGGCTGGTTCTTCTCAGGCGGCTCTTGTCTTTCCCCGCCGTTGGTCGGTCTTGACTTGTTTTAGGCTGGCCTTCAGTTTCGACATGATATCGACAACACTCGTGGCCGTTCGCGATTTTGCCCCGGTGCTGACGGGCCTTCCTGCCAGCTTCTGCTTGACCAAGCCGAGTAAAGCCTCCTGATAGTTATCTTCATACTTCTGAGGATCGAATCGTGCACTCAGCTGGTCGATGAGTTGTTCCGCGATCTTCAATTCACCTGCAGCGGCCCTGCGAGTTGCAGGAACCTTCACAGCCGGCGGTTGCCGCAGCTCATCGGCAAAACGAAGCAGCTCGAGCACGAGTAGCGGCCCACGGGTTCTGATAGCTCCCAGTTGCTCGCGAGTGTGCAATACCAGCTTCCCGATTCCTACTTTTTGCGTGTCCTTGAGGACGGCGCGCAATAACGCATAAGCCTTCTCTCCATCGCGTCCCGGAGCCAGATAGTAGGGTTTGTCGAAAAACATCGGATCGATTTCACGCTCGCTCACGAAATCTGTGATCGTAATGTGCTTGTTGGACTCGATAGTAATTCGGTTGAGATCTTTGCTGCTCAGGACGGCATAGCGGCCTTTCTGGTACTCGTAACCTCGGACGAGGTCCTTGTACTCGATTTCTGTGTTGCATTCCTCACAGACGCGCTGATTGCGGATTCGACCTTGATCCTTCTGATGCAAGAAATGAAATTGGAAGGGGCGTTCTTTAACTGCTGTAAACAACCTCACCGGAATGTTCACCAAACCGAAGCTAATCATTCCGTTCCAAATCGCTCTCATTTAGTGTCTCGTGCCAGGGCAAAAGTCTTAACCCTGCCCTTCCTGAATCTGAGGTGGTTTCGCAGCAAAGTCTGTTCAAGATTGATCGCAAAATTGACTTGGTGAGTGGTCACAATTGAACCGAACTCGTGCTGACACTCCGTATCCTAGGGGAGGGGAGCAATGGCTACGAGCACCCTACTGATCGTTGTGTTGGTGATTCTCCTGATTGGCGCAGCACCAGCGTGGCCGTATAGCAGGAGCTGGGGCTACTATCCCAGCAGTCTTCTTGGTTTGATCGTGCTTATCGTCATATTGCTTCTCCTCACCGGTCGTCTTTAGTCCGACACCGACAGGTCGTAACTGAACGCTCTGCGTTGGGCGAGCCCAGTCTCGGACGACCGAACTACATGGGCAAAGACCTTGGCAAAGGAGACGACGTCATGGATCAAAATGAGTGTGCTCATCCAAATTGCACGTGCATGGTAGTTTCCGGAATCGCTGTCTCAGAAGGAGGGGAAGATTACTGCAGTGATTATTGTGCCAAGGCTGGCAGTCAGGATACTGAGAAGTGTGAGTGTGGGCATCCGGGATGTGCTTAACTTTTTACCCTTGAAAAACGACGAACTCGCGTCCGTTTCTGAGCCGGAACCAGTGCTCAGGTAGCCCCTGCCTCTTTTGCCCTATCGGGAAAAGCAGGCTTGGATAGAGACCACGGTGTCATAGAGGCAATTCGGTCGCTTACGCTTGCATGCGACGAAGGTTTCGACCAGGAAGACCCCGGACGGCGGAACGCAGCGTCATTTCATTGCCTGTTCCAGTTTCTTTGAATATGACTTGATCTCACTGATGTCCTTTCGACAAATGCCACAATTCGTAACAAGGTAGTGTTCGTCCTTCAGGATGTGGTGGTGAAAATCAATCACAGCGCCATTAAGGTGCACGTTGTAGACAGCAACTCTGCGGCGCTCCTGTTCCTTCCACAAACGAGACTCGCTTTGGCGCTTCTTGAACCGAGCATTTGGGCCCTCAGTAATTCGAGGCGAAGATGGTTTGGGAGTTGGGCATTGAGGACGACTATAGGACGAACGGCGAGAAGGGGCAGCAAAACGCTGCATCCCAAGCCTCAGAGTCTGGTTATCGGTGACATGGCGACTTCCTTGAATGATGTTGAACCTCTCCAGACACCAGGAACGACGAATGAATTCGCGGTCCATTCCGTCTGTTGTTTTACAAGATAACCGGTTAGCAGCAAACGCTCGGTTCAGTTTTGTCCAAGGTGTTGAAATTCTCTCATGCGCGTAGTTCTCCGCTGGCGCCTGACTGAGCGCGGATCTCACGATGCCGGCTGGAGTCGGGTCAGTAAATCCACTGAGATGGCCATCAGGATAAACCCGCTGGACGTTTTGCAATCACCATGTCATTTTCGCTGAAAGCGACCTTAGGAGGCTGAGCATGCTTAGTATTGAGATGCTTAAAAGCAGAGGTGTTTGTTTGTGGGCTTATGCGAATTTTCAAACTGTTCTAGAAAGCATGATCCATGAGGCAGAAACGCTCATTGACCAGCTTGAACTCATCAGTGGGAAGGCTAGCGTCGATGTTAGAGCGGCACGGGCGAGAGTCTTCCAATGGGACTGGGAAGTGAGGTCGCAACTGGGGCTCCTGTTTCGGCCTGCACTGCCGGTATTGGAGGCCTTTCAGGGGTTCCCTCGGGTCGTCAAACGGGATCAGAGTGGGCGACAACAAATCCAGAGTCTGTGCGATGGTGTAGCCGTCCGACTGGAGTATCTGAGGTTGCTTCTAAGACACATGAATGAATTCTCGGTGACCAGATTGAGGATTGGAACACGTAGGCGCTCTGTGGTTGCTCAACCCCTCGGGAGATTGAGCGATGAGCCCATGTCTTGAAAAGCCGGAGGGCAGGCCGTCTAGGATTGTCTTGCAGCCTTATTACTCGCCTTTGCCTTGTTCAAAGATGTATCGACCGCATCTTGCGTCTTAGGCTCCTTCTCTTCAGGTGCTCCATGACCCGGAATCAGTTTTGAAGATTCTGCTGGCAGCGTATAAAAACGCTCCACAGCCTCTCTGATCAGCCAGCGACTCTCACGCGGGCTGGACGATCGTTCAACCAGAGCTGCTTCGTCTGCCAGGCTTTCATCCTTAATCACTTTTCGGAACCACTGAGAATAGTCGCCGCGATGCAGGTGATGCATCCAGGTCGCGTCATCGATCCCATCCGCAATCCGCAGAAACTGGATGAGGTTGTGGGCGCGAAGATTAAGAGTGTTTTCGGGCCCTCGGAAGTAGAAGCTTTTTTCGGGCGACAATTCACCCTCGGAATACTTGCGCTCATGGCGCTGATGCTCCGTCCGGCTCAGAGGAACATTCAGCAGTAACGGTGCAGACTTGTCGTACAGGGACCAATACAGAGCCTGACCGGTTTCAAGGGACTTATGCTTTAGCTTAGGCGACTTGTGCCCCGTGGCTTGGGTGAACGCCCTAATGGTCTCTCCTGCCGCTTCTCCCACAGCTAGCACGAGATCTACCGAAGCCAAAACCGAGGGCATCACTTCCTTGGGATGTACGGTGACAAAAATCATTCCGCCCGACTTCTCAGGCAGCGTCAAAGCAGCAGGCTTCCACTGGGCAGGCAATAGGTGATGAGTTTCATCAACAACCAGCCAGTGAGGCCGGCCATTCCGCGCCCGCATCTCCTGTAAACGGGGAAAAAGACTTTGAAAAAAAGGCGGACGATCATCCCAGGAAATTCCCAACAGGTTAACCACTGCGTGCGTTTCGGGGTTCTCCAAGATCTGAAGGATTTCATCGATCTGCGGTACAGCTTGCCGGTGGCCTAGTACTACCGCACCCTCAAGGTTGCTGTAATCACCTTCCGGATCGAGAATGCAGACCTGATAGTCCTGCTCGACAAGGCGCTCAAGTAAGCCAGTTGCCAGTGTCGTCTTTCCGCCACCGGACTTGCCTGCTAGTAGAGCGTTCACCCCGTAAGGCAGGTATTTCACCTTATTGCCATCGGTCGCCCCAACCACGAGTTGATGCCGTTTCAGGTGAGAGTCAAACTGCCGAAGATCATCCGCGAGGAGCTGATTGACGAGTTCGGTCACTCCCTGTGCGTGTTCCCCGGGAGTGACGATGTCTGCTCGCTCTTTGATGGACGGCAATGCATTGCCAACGGCCACCGAGCATTCGCAAACGCTCATGAAGGCATGGTCGTTCTCGGCATCACCTACGCCCACGACATTGTGAAGGGAAAGACCAAGCTCTTTGACGGCAGCCTTTAGCCCTGTGGCCTTGTTGATACCGGCGGGCAGCACCATGACCGCTTCTTTGTTGAAGATTACCTGGAGTTCGAGTCCCAGATCGCGAATCGCCTCGACCATAGCCTTCTCGTGGGGTTTCCAGGTGGCAACCACCACCCGGCCAAGATAAAGGGGCTCTACCTGTGTTTTGCGCAAAGCAGCAACGAACTGTTCCGGAGGGGCTTCTCCCAGGATCCTTTCGAGGTTGTCGGCAGGTCGGTAGAGTAGAGCTCCGTTTTCGGCCACAACCCATTCGAAAAGATCCAGACGCGAGAAAACAGAGCGAAGATCATTGAGTTGTCTGCCCGTGACGAGGATCAGTTTGCGCCCGGACGCAAGGAGACGTTCGAGCACTGATATCGTCTCGCTTGCCACACGGCCATCGGCCGTCAGTGTTCCATCGTAGTCACAGGCGAGTGCGAGATATCTCATTGCTTGATCGGTAAGCCGAAGAGTCCGAAGGAAGTCTGGCGCAGGCGCGTTACCACCATCGCGTTGCCTCATTCCAAGGAGATTCCGTAGCGAACCACCGGCGACATTTGACTAGTGATTCTGCAGCCAGCTCACGTCGTGCCGCTGGTCATTATTGAACCCGCCTATGGCAAGTCCCGTCAAGAGATCAGTGCAACAGTGCAAAAAATCAAATCTTCGGTAGAAAATCCATTCAGGGAGGTGTGGTGTCGAATGTTCAATTTGGATTCTGCTGCAAAACCCCGCCAGTTGGACGTTTTCGGCTGTAGTCGTGAAAATCTGGTATTGAAGATGAAGGCCTTAACAAGAGCCAATCCCGCGAAGTCGGCTCGGGACGGGGGTTTTGCAGCAGAATCCAAGCTGAAGAATTTGCGGGAGCACTGCAATTTGCTACCGAATTCGATGGCCCCGGGGAATCGAACCGAGGGCCGGTCACCTCTTGGAGAACAGATTGCCTATACCGAGGGAGTAAGTTTCAGGAGGCAACTATGCTGGTAACAAAAGTGAAAGCGATCAACCAGTGGATGGAGTGCGAGAGTTGCAAACTTCAACAGGTTAAGAGCATTACTCCGCGAAAGCCGGATGATCGAGTATGTGTTCATTGTCGGAGAACATACCTCAAAGAAATTCGGATCTATTCCAACTGAGGGTCATGTGTGTGGGAGCCAATCTAAGCCCCGGCGGTGGCTCGCTAGCTTCCCCGACGGGCAGCGGTGAGGTTGGTTCGTTGGACACTCTTAGGTTGCCGTAAATGCCATTGTGGGGAATGCTTGTGAAATCGCGTCCACGTTAGCTGCATCCTGCCGCCCCGTGCCCCGAAGGGTGACGGCAGTCAAGCGGTTCGATTCCGCTTAGCTGGGGCTCGTTGCTGAGGTACTAGACTTGGTTTCTTCCATCTCAGTTCGGATCATGGGTGGTGGACCCGCCGGCTCAGCAGCAGCGATTGCGGCGCTGTCGGAAACCAACTCCGTCCACATCGTCGAAAAGTCTTCCTTTCCCCGCCACAAAGTCTGTGGTGAGTTCTTCTCGCCTGAAATTGCAACACTGCTGGATTCACTGGGCCTCTGGCAGGAGTTTCTTCGGCTCCGGCCGGCACCTATTAGGAGAACGATCCTGCACTTTGGATTCCGTGTCAGCGAAAGCCAGCTACCTGAGGGGGGCTTCGGGCTTAGTCGCTATGAGTTTGACCGTCTGCTTTTTCAAAAGGCGATCGCGGCGGGGGCAACGACTTCGCGACAGCGCGTAGAGCCCGTAAGCTTTATTGCGCAGTCCGGCTCAAGCACGAGTAACTACGAGGTACTTGCTATTGGACGCAAATCGATTGCCGCAAGAGGACGGCGGTTGTTCGGTTTCAAGGCACACTTCGAAGGGCCGGTGAATGACGCCGTCGAACTGTTCTTCTTTCGCGGGTGCTATATTGGCGTGAGTGCCATAGAGAACGGCATTACCAACATCTGTGGGATCGCACCCGAGGAAACCCTGCGCGGTTGTAAATTCCACATGGACGATTTCCTCGCCGGCTGGCCGCCCTTGGAAAATCGGGTGCGTCCGCTCTCTCGGATGTCACGCTGGCTGACCGTAGGCCCATTGGTCCTAGGCAGCCAGTGGCAGCACCTAGCTGGTCGAGACATCTATCCTGCGGGCGACGCGCTGGGGTTCATAGACCCATTCACAGGCCTGGGGCTGGTGACCGCAGTCGGCACCGGCCGGCTGGCGGGATTAGCCGCGTCCAGGCAGAGCTTGGTCGAGCAACATTTGTCCAACTGCCGCCGTGCAGTGCGCGGGCCTTTCTGTCTGGCGGCGGCCTTCCGGGCAATCCTTGGAGCGGGACTGGCGCAGAGCCTAGGTCCCCTAATTCCTGCAGGCTGGCTGTTTCAGATGACCCGGCCCAGGCGCTCTTGCTTCTTGAAAATCGACACGTCCGTATCGAGGAGCCCGGTGAATGAACCGTTCGCGAGATCCCGAGATCATCGACAATCCTGATTTACCCGAAGAAACTTTGACTCTAGTCTACAGAGACCTCATTCGGACACACAGGTTTCTTGGAAACATTCGGGCTTTGCTCTCGGAGTTAGAGCGACATACTCAGCCCCTACGCCAAGTTCTCGATATCGGCTGTGGTCGTGGTGAGTTGCTGCTTGAAATTCAAAAAAAGCTGAGAGTTGAGACGGTCGGCGTAGAGTTGAGGGTGCCCCGCACTTTCAATTTAGCCATTCGGATTGTTCAGGCAGACGCTGTCCGCGATCCGCTGCCGGCTTGCGACGTAGCCTTGGCCGTGTGCGTGGTCCACCACCTGACTGATGACAGCGTCGTGGAACTCATTCGTAATGTAGGCCGGTCTTGTAACCGCCTTGTGATTCTGGACCTTGTCCGGCATCCGCTGCCTCTCTTACTGTTCCGCTGCTTCGTTGCCCCATTCGTTAACCGGATCAACGCGGCCGACGGAGTTTCCTCCATCCGGCGTTCTTTCACGCCCGGGGAACTTAAGTCGGTGGCTAGTCGCGCCCTAAACGGTTCAGGAACTTTTCGACAGTCAGTTGGCTGGTTATATGCGCGGCAGATCGTCGATATTTCTTATCGGTGAAGGCCAGCCGACGGGGGGTCGCGCTGGAAATCAGGCCGCCTGGGAACCTCCTCATTCAGATCTATTCCACCTGCAAAGCTGGCGAGTCCCGTGACGGGTCGAGTTTCCTGGGGCTGCCGTTACAAAGAGACCTTGGAGGTGCGGTGCCTTACTTGGTCCATGGTGCATCGCCGCGCGGTTTTGTCGGGCCGCCAGCGCAGGAAGCGTGTGCCATGTCGAAACCGGCCACCGGTGAAATGGTCATATTGAACTTCAACCACCAGTTTCGGGGAGAGCGGTCGCCACTCGACGGAACGATCCGTTGACCAGCGGCTGGGTCCGCCTGGCGCCTGGCCAGTGAAACCCGGAGGTTTCACCAAAGCTTCCATCTTGGGTGTCAACAGCCGCCGTTGGGCTTGATTGAAACTCGACGTGAATCCGACGTGTTGCAACAGCCCTTTTTTGTCATATAACCCCAAGAGCAACGACCCAATCACCTTACCTGCACTCGCATATCGAAACCCGCCCACAACGCAATCGGCTGTACGCAATTTCTTGATCTTCTGCATGCCGGTTCGCTCGCCGGACTGATAGGGCAGATCGACTCGCTTGGCGATGATGCCATCGAGTGCCGCTCCCACTTTCCGAAACCAGTGGCGTGCCAGCTTGACATCTCGTGTTGCGGGGGAGAGTGATACAGAATCATTCCCACCAAGGAATTTCTTGGCGAATGCCTCAAGACACCACCGTCGATCTTCCAGCGATTGCTTGACCAGAGACTTCCCGGATTCATTGACCAGAACGTCAAACACAATAAACACACCCGGATGCTCTTTGGCCAGCTTGCTGACTCGGCTGGCGGCGGGGTGGATCCGTAACAGCAGTTCGTCAAACGAGATCTCCCCATTGACAGGGATCACGATTTCTCCATCTAGAACAAATTTCTTCGGTCGCAGCGCTTTCAGGGATGCAACGATGTCTGGAAAATAACGGGCCAGGGGCTGGCCGGACTTTGATTGGAGTTCGACGACGTTCCCTTCGCGAAAGGCCAGGCAGCGGAAACCATCCCATTTCGGTTCGTATTGCCATTCAGGGCCAGACGGGATGCTGTCAACTGAGCGTGCCTCCATTGGCGGATACGGCGGAGACAACGGCAACTTCATAAGAATCGCTCCAAGCGAACCGGGCCACGATTCGAGAGCAAGGGCTTCCAAACATCGCCGAGACGGGTCAGGCCTGAAGCAGGCCAGAACACCTTTCGAAGATTCGTCAAGTGCACCAACCGACCGTCAATCTGGAGCTCAACCCGATCCTGATTCCTTGGAATTGCAACAGCGCCTGCCTGGTTATCGAGACGGCGGGATGGGGATATCTTCACTTTGTTGAAGGCTGGATGATTCATGGTCTCAAGCGGGGAAGCTTTGGGGGGCGGTTCCCGTGTCGTGCCCCGAGGGAGAGCGATACATAGGTTAACTCCCGTCGCTCGGTCACGCAGCGCAAGAGCAAGCCGCCGCGGCTCATATCGCCACGTCCTGCGAACTCGGCGGGGAATCGCAAGCGGTCCCCAAAAATGGAAGCCAATGTATCGAGATACTTGCTCGTTGCGATACTGCCCAGCAAGATGACCTCGCACCTTTCGCGAAGCTGCTCTGCCAAGTGTTGAGCGCTTCGCACAAGCGGTTCCTGAAAGCGCTTCTCTGCCACTCCAATCTTCACTTCCGCAAACTCTCGCAGGCGTTCCAACCCAACGGGTTCCGATGGCAGCATGAGGCCCCGGCTCGGAGTAATGACAACTGTCCCCGGAATTCCAGCCGGTGGGCGCGCAAAGCTGTGGCTGTAGTTCAACTTGCCTCGAAAATATAAACCGCTCAAAAAGCTGAATAGTTTCCCTACACCCACGCCAGACTCGCTTCGAAGGCGTTGTGCCAGGTCGAACCGCGCCTGCGGACGGAGCAAAAGCTGAGAGCGTTTCCCACCGCAGTATGCCGGAGACAGCATGAAAATCCGATGCATGGGGCTCTAGTTCCGCCGTGCCGTCCTTTTCGAGCGAGTCACAGATCGAGGATCGCCGGTTGCGGCTTTCTCCACGTTGCCGCCCTCTTGAGACGCAATTTCTGCCAGAGTGCGCCGCGTCAATACGGACGTCGGAGAGGTCTCTGTCAATTCATTGTCCGACGCGTACCTGTCTCGATGTTTGATCAGCAGCCAGTTTCGATCACGGGTTCGCACCAGTACCCACGATCCTTTCAGTTTTTCGCCCTTCAGCTTGAATTTGAGTTGTCCCTTCCGAATAAGGGAGTTCAGGTGTTCTCCGTTTTCAAGTTCGTAGGTCCCTTGATCCCAAACCATCACGGTCCCGCCTCCATACTGTCCCTCCGGAATCACGCCTTCGAAATTGGCATAGTCGAGCGGATGGTCTTCCACAGTCATCGCAAGCCTCTTCACTGTGGGATTTGGCGAAAGCCCTTTCGGCACGGCCCAGGACTTCAGCACACCCTCCGCTTCCAACCGAAGGTCGTAGTGAAGGTTTCTGGCGCGATGCTTCTGAACCACAAAGCGCCGCGTGGACTTGCCGCCGCTTTTTTGCGGTTTAGGTTCCGGTGTTTGGTCAAAGCGACGTTTCCGTTCGTAGGTTCGTAGCGAACTCATAAGTCAGGCGGACGACCGATTTCTGGCAACCGTTTTCTCTGGATGTGGTAGGACTTCTCCGCTGCCGAAGTGCAGCATGGCTGCGATTATTGTGAGGAGGATTTCTTAGGAGGTACCTTCCCACCTGCCTTCCGAGCTTGCGAAAGTCCAATAGCGATCGCTTGCTTCCGGCTCTTAACCTTCTTTCCAGATTTTCCAATTTTGAGCGTACCCTTTTTGCGCTCGTGCATGGCCTTCTCGACCTTTTCCGACGCTTTACTTCCGTATTTGGCCATTGTTATCTCCAAGTATGAGTGAGACGGAACACGAGTGTCCCCGTCGATCTCCGGCTGGCTGCCACAGCCCGTACCCTTCTAGCAGCCGGCCCAGGATCCTTCATTGCGGGGTGAAATGCCTTCAGACCAGGCAGCCGTGCTTGGGACGACAATCTCCCCACCGGATTTCTCCAATGCACTCTGAGCTACTTCGCTTTGTCCAGGTTCGATCTTGACTTGTTCGTGGAGTATTGGCTGGTCCATGCGTTTCTGGGTCTCCTTACGATGGAATAGTTGAGTATCTGGTCCGGAGACGACTCCGCCCAAGCAATCCGTTGTGTGGCTTCGGAAAAGATAGGACAGGACGCGAGCTTAGGGGATGCCAGGGGTTGAAGCGGTTCAAAATTGAACAATGCCGCGGTTTCTTATCGATTGTAAAGAGGGGTGGTGGAATCGACTTAGGTGTCGGGCACGGGTAAATTTGTCCCATTGCGATAATCTTTTCCGTCAACCGCCAGATCTAACTTTCTTCCGTGGACCGGATTGAATGTTTGTCCCTAGAGACTAGCTCCCCAAAAGACCTGCGGAAGACGCCCCTTGGACCTCGCCTCATTCCTGCGAGGTTTGAAGAGGGGCTTCGCTAGCAGCTTGGTAGCTTGCTTGCTCTGATAGAAATGCGTTGACACCAAGCTCAAACAGGACGGAGGACACAATGACTTTAAGCGATTGCCGATTCTACTGCGGTGGGAGTGAGTTGACGTTTTCGATGTTTTCGAATGTCGTCTGTCGGGCACGCTACCTGGAAAGTATTGAGATGACTTTGGTAGGTGAGGGGCGAGTCGATGTTTACGCAATTGAGCCGGCAGCAGCCAGCCGCTGGGTTGTGGTTCGCCATACCGAAAGTGAAGGAATGGTGTACAAGTGGTTCGTGCGGGAAGGGGAAACGTTCCTTGAAAGAAGCGAGGAAGACTTACCCAGGCAAGTCAAGGCCGACGTGTTCCATCTTTTCCCGCATCTGGCACAACCTACGACCTTGGCCGCTTGAAGATCACACAGTGAAAATCCTGGACCCGATCGTTTCAAGCCGCCGCACCGGATGGCGAAGGCACACAAAGTTGTTAGGCCTCATTGTGTTCTCCTCGGCGACGTGGCTCACCGTTGCGCAGGCGAGTCGGCCGAACCTGTCTGGCCGGTGGGAACTCGACAAATCGCGAAGCGATTTTGGATTTTTGCCACCCAACGAGGCCGCGATGGAGTTGATTCAGCATCAGGAGCCGAGACTAACTATCACACAAGTTTGGGGAAACGCCGAAGGCGAGCACACCCTCGTCTGGCAATTGACGACTGACGGCGCTGAAAATCTGACCCGCCAGAACGAGACCGAAATCGCCTCGCGGACAGTTTGGATGGATGGCAGACTGGTCACGGAGTGGAGAATGAAGACAGGCGCGCAGCTCAGCGAAGGCACCTACAACCGCTCGCTCTCCGAGGATCGAAAGACATTGACGGTGGGTGTACGCCAAAGGTCAGCAAGCAAAGAGATTGTACAGTACCTGGTGTTTGTCGAGAGCGCACAGTAAGAAGCGAGACCCTCACTCTTTTTCCGCAGCTCTGAACCTAAAACAGCCGACTTGGCTCACCCTTCAAGCGGCGTTGAGCCGCTTAGCAACATCAGAATGCTTGGCCCAGGATCGTGGAATAAGGAATCCCTGCATAACCTAGCCAGGAGACACTGGCGGCCCAAAAAATTCGGCTGACCCCATTCATTAGCAAGAAACGAGACATCGACATGTTCACGATGCCGGCGGCTGGGCAGGCGAGAGAAGCAAGGCCTGGCACGAATTTGGAGATGAGCAAGAACCCGACCCCGTAGCTTTGAATAAACCGAATACTGCGGAGTAGGTACTCCTGTTTTTTCCCGCCAGTCCGTTCCATGAAACCCATTAACTGAGGGCTTGCGTAACGACCGATGGAATACCACAGGGTGTCGCCAGCCGCGGCTGCGACAGTTGCAAAACCGATGATAAGGAAGAGGGATACCTTGCCCGTCGCTGCGAGACCTCCAGCCATGAGCAAAACAGGTATCGCTATCAAGGGAAGGGCGATGACATCCAAGAGAACAGCCGCAAACACAACCAGGTAGGCGTGGGTGACATCGAATTGCAATAGGCTATCCATTGTACGGAGGAGCGCAAACAGGATATTCAACACAACCACCCTGCATGCGACCCTCCAGGTTCTTGGGGAACGCGCGAGAAGTAGCGAGAACCGCTACCGCTGGGACGTTCTCGTTGGCATGGCTTATGAGGTGATCCGGTGGCGGCTAGCTCTAAAAGAGTATTTCTTACTCCAATGAGTAGAGAGCGCAAGGCAGCAAAAGGTGAAGCATCGAGCAGCAAGTCAGGTGTTGAGACTTCGTTGCACACTTTGATCCTCTTCATGGTATCTGTATTATCCTGCGCTGCTGCGCCTCCGAATCCTCAAGCCGCCCAACAAGCGAAGGACCCCAGAACCAAGGTTGAGAGTCCCGAACCGAATGCTCATCGCCCGTTCAAACGTCTGATTCTCAATGATGGTTCGTACGAAGCGATCAGCAAGTATGAGGTGAAGGGAAAGCTCGTGCGGTACTTCAGCTCGGAACGGCATGAGTGGGAAGAAGTCCCATACTCGCTTGTGGACTGGGAAGCGACTGAGAAATACACCGAAGAGAGTGCTTCAGAGAGGCAAGTCCGTCGGACGCAATCTGCAGAATCGGATGCTCGGGACCTTGCCGAAGAGGAAGCCAAGTCTCCCTGGGTCACTCCACGACTGCGGCTTCCTGAGAATGGCGGAGTGTTCCTTCTTGATCGTTTTGAGGGCAAGCCTGAGCTGAATCAGCTACGCCAGAACGGTGCGAATGTTAGCAAGAACACAGGTGGCAACATTCTGCGCGGAGCGATCAACCCAATCGCAAGCACAAAGCAGACGATTGAACTCTCTGGTCTGAATGCTCGCATGCAGTCCCATGTCGCCGATCCAACGATTTACGTGGCACTGGACTCAGGAGGCGATCCATCAGCGGCCTATACACCTGAAACCGCGAAAGATCACTTTCGAATTGTTCGCTGCGAGGAAAAGAAGGATAAACGTGTCGTGGGCGTCATCAACATTGCGCTCTATGGAAAGGTAAGCCAGAATGCGGCGTACATCGAAACTAACGTGGAGCCTCTGGTAGGGAACTGGGTCAAGATCAGGCCGGCAAAACCACTGACTCCTGGAGAATATGCGTTGGTCGAACTTCTAGGCAAGCAAGGCATCAATACTGCGGTATGGGACTTTGGAGTTAACCCCTCCGCACCCTCGAATACCAATGTTCGCAGGGAAGACCCGATTCCCGACAGTCAGGTTCCAGTGCTCCAAAAGCGTGAGAAGCGAGAAAGTCCTTAGACTGAATTGTCGCGGATCGAGCGGAGGGCGTCGGAAAACGAAAGTGCGACGCTCGTCGTTCTCAACGCTTTGCTGAACGTCCTTCCGTATGGCCGATCTTACTTGCAGCAAGCAACGCTCGCAAATCGTCGAAGTCGATCGGCTTCGTGAGATGGTGATCGAACCCGGCTTCCTTCGATTGGTTACGGTCCTGTTCCTGGCCCCAGCCGGTTAACGCGATCAACATCCTCTCCGGGCCACCTTGCTGTTCCCGGATGCGTCGAGCCGCATCATAGCCGTTCAAATTTGGCAGGCCGATGTCCAAGAGCACAACATCCGGCTGAAACTCAGCTGCGGCGCCCACGGCTTCCAAACCATCGTAAGCCGTGTGAACTTCGTGACCCATGGTGCGCAGCAATATAGAGATACTGTCTGCGGAGTCCTGATTGTCATCCACGACCAAAATACGACAACGGGCAGCCGTAGTGGCCTCTTTCCGCTTGGCTGCGGTTTGTGGCTTTTCTTCGACTTCTGATACCACTGGAAGGCGCAAGACAAACTCGCTGCCTTTGCCAAGGCCAGGACTGTGAGCCTCCACAGTGCCGCCGTGCATCTCCACTAACTGCCGGACCAGGGTCAACCCGATGCCAAGCCCGCCCTCGGAGCGTGCCAAAGAACGATCCACTTGCTTGAACATCTCAAAGACGTGGGGCAGCATATCGGCGGCGATTCCGATGCCGGTATCCGTCACTCGGATCAGCAGATGGTCGCCCTGTCGGTCGCCGGTCAGCCAAATGTGCCCCCCTGGGTTCGTGTACTTGGCAGCATTGGTCAGGAGGTTCATGAGCACCTGAGATAGCCGCGTCAAGTCCGCTTCAAGATAAATTGGCTCAGGCGGGATAGTAACCGTGAGCTCGTGGCCCTGTCTGTGGATGAGCGGACTGCTGGTTTCGACGGCACTGTTTACCACTGTAGCCAGGTCAACTCGCTCCTCGCGGAGTTCAATCCTGCCTCTGGTGATGCGAGATACATCCAGCAGGTCATCCACCAGTCGGGTCATCTGTTGAACTTGTCGATCGATCACCTCCCTGGCCCACTGCAACTCACGGACAGCCGGACCCTTTAAGTTAAGAATTTGCACGGCATTGCGGATGGGGGCCAGGGGATTGCGAAGTTCGTGGGCCAGCATCGCCAGAAATTCATCTTTGCGGCGATCCGCTTCCTTCAGTGTTGTGAGGAGGCTCGCATTCTCGATAGCAATCACAGCGCGATCGGCAAGGTCTTCTGCCGCCTTCAGATCGATAACGTCGTAGCATCGACGAGATTCTGCCGTCACAAACGTCAGTGCGCCAAACGTCTTGGTGCGTGATCTAAGCGGAACACAGACATAGGACTTCAGACCCAGCTCCCGCAGGAGCTTAAGGTGTTCAGCGTCCCGGGCCGATTCGATCAACAGTGAATCGGAGATTTCCGCCATCCAATCCGGCTGGCCGGCGCGCAGCACTTCCATGACACCGTGTGAGTCCGATGGAAGCGGTGGATACAGGCGTTGCAGTTCTTGTGCCAGTTCCACCTTTGCCGGTTCAATGTGCGCAAGCGCCAACCGCTGGAGCGAGCCATCCGCTTCCAGGATGTCCACAGCACACCAGTCGGCGAAAACCGGTACCGCCAGGCTTGCGACCTTTTGGAGTGTGCTTTCGTAGTCTGTCAGTTGGGCAAGGGCTGCGCTGGCATCAGCCAGGAAGCGGGTGGTCTGCTCGGCCTGCCGCCGTTCCTGCTCGGCTTTTTTGCGGTCGGTAACATCTCGGGTGAAGCAGCGTGTGTGTACGAACTTACCGTTTTTCCACAGCGAACTGGAGTCAATCAAAACGTCTTTGACCGAGCCGTTCCTGCATTTGAGCTGGGCAGGGAATTCAACGAGTCTTTCTCCAGCCCGCAGTCGCTTCAGAATGTCGCAAATGACATCCTGGTCTACATGGAAGTCGGCAATATGATGCCCGATGTACTCTTCCCGGCTGAAGCCGAGCAGATCGAGTTCCGCTCGGTTGGCACGCAGGATCGTTCCCTCGGGCCCCACCCAATGCAGTCCGATCGTCGCATTCTCAAAAAAATCGGCAAGCTCCGCCTCACTTTCGCGCAACCTTTCCTGATCCTGTCGTTGCTCCGTAATGTCTCGAAAGATCAATACGACGCCGATGATATTCTCCCTGTCATCCCTGATGGGGGCAGCGCAGTCGTCAATCGCCCGCTCGGTACCATCCTTGGCGATCAGGATCGTATGGTTTGCCAGTCCCACGATCCGACCCTCACGCAACGCCCTGGTTGCCGGATCCTCTGCGGGCTCACGACTTTGTTCATTGATAATGCAGAAAATGGTGTTTAGCGTTCGCCCATTAACTTGCTGAAGGGTCCAGCCGGTCAAGGACTGAGCCATAGGGTTTAACGAGGTTACCCGCCCTTCGGCGTCCGTGGTAATCACGGCATCGCCAATGCTAGCCAGAGTGACCCGCAACCACTCCGATTCTTTTTGCAGAGCTTGTTCGGCACGTCTGCGGTCCGTAATGTCCCGAAAGCTCCAGACACGCCCAACGTTCCGCTCACTGATACGCTGGATTCTGGAATATCGCTCGATCACTCGCCCGTCCAACAATTCGAGCAGGTCATAGCTTCCCGGCGGCGCAGACGCATAAATGTCGTTGACCCTCTTGCGGAATCCCTCGGAATCCTTGAACTGTCGGCCGGCAACTTCCAGCAGTTGCCTGTGTTCCCGCGAGTCCATGGCCTCGCGGGGCACCCGCCATATCTCCACAAAATTCCCGTTGTAGTCCGTCACCTTGCCGCTCTCGTCTGTCACCAGGATCCCATCGGTCGCGGATTCCAGTGTCGCGCGCATCATTGTCACAGACTGAGCGAGTTCCTTCGTCTTCAGCTCCAGTGCTTCCTTCGACTGGACGAGTTCCTGCTCAGCTCGCTGGCGGGCAGCGAGAATGCTCTGAGCGTTCTGCAGCGTAACGGAGAGAAGCAGCTTCTCTTCGTTCTCGTCTGTTGTCATTAACGGCCTCCGAGGATTTCTGCCGCGAGGGCGGTGCCCAGCACCCGCGCCCGGATCTTTTCAAAGGCTGTTTCCCGGCTGGTCGAGGTATCGTCGCAGAAAGGCGAAAATCCGCAGTCGTCCGTGGTGCCAAGTTGCTCGATGGGGATGTATCTGGCCGCTTCGATAATTCGGTCTCGAATCTCCTCCGGCGTCTCAACGCGCGGGTCAATAGGCGCGACCACTCCGACGAAAATGCGTTGATCCGGCTTCATGTATTCTCGAATGATTTTCAGAACGCGTCCGCGATCTTTTTCACCAGCCAGCGCAATGTAAAAATTCCCTGCCTTCAGCTCGAACAAGCTCGGCAACAACTCGGAGTAGTCGACATCTCCGCTATGGGTCGAATCCCGATCGGAGCCCGGGCAGGTATGCACCCCAATGCGCTTACGGTCCTCCACGGAAAACCGTGACAACACCAGATTGTTAAGGTCGATGAAGCTATGGAGAAGGTTCCCGGAGGGATCGATCTTGACGGCGAGCCGGCCTTCGGTAAAGTCAATCTGAACCTTGTGGGCACCCTTACGCAGACAGTTGCGAATCGGTCTCATGCTCGTGCAGCAGGTCGTGGATGAACTCCTCGCGGGAGTAGCCTGGAATCTCGTCGGCTGGATACATGAGGCTCAAGGCTGAGGGTGAGATCACCGCCTGCTTCACCGGCACTCGAGAGCGTAACGCAGGGCCGCGTCCAGATAGCTGTCCGCATACCTCTTGTAACGGAAAGGGCCCCCTGTCAACCGCAACATTCGACGAGTATGGCCCGCTGAGAACGGGATTTTGAAACCATCGGGGGCGGTGTTCGAGAGCCCCTGCACCGAGTAGGTCCAGAAATTGTGATACTTTCTCTGTTCGCCGTCGGTAATCACCGGAGAGCCTGTAGCCTCGAATCGGGTAATCGTATCTCGAATCGCCTCGTCGTAGAGTGAATCCAAAACGGGGTCCGCGCCGTCCGTTGTCTCAAGCGCCTCGATTAGGCGAATTGGCCTTGGGATACTTCCTATGGGTTCTGTCTCGATGGTCATTAGGGTGACTTTGGTCTCTGAGAGTCTGATCGTAGTGACGCCTACTAGCGCGTGTAAGAAGCAAGATGTAGTCCTCGTTGTAATCCTTCACAAATTTATCGAAGTCGACTTGAGAGATCACCCGAAGTTCCCAGCACGGCGAATATTGGTTCGAAGGCAAGTTATGGTAACAGAGAGCATCTACACGGGATGGTCAATGTTATACACAGCCAAATCAGGGTTAACGAGCCATCAAATCCGGGAGAAGCGACCATCGTGAAAGAAACCACCCTTCTGATGTGTCCAAAGTCCACCTAGTGGGGACGTCCGGTAGCGCCTATCTGGCGATCGGTTCGCTTGAAAGTCGTCAATACCAATTTCCTCCGCCCGATGGAGGCGTTTGGGTCGAAGTCTGGCCTTCATCGCCAGTAGGTTCGTTCCGTCGCCGGCTTCGGGTTCATCAATGCCATAACAAAACTTTACATCCGAATGAAGCTTTCGGACAGCCTGGTCGTTGCAGCTTGCATCGGATGTATTGTAGCAGTTGAGCGGGTCGTCGACTGGTTCTTCGAGCCAATACCGCGAAGGAGTATTTCTATGAAATTGAGAGTTCTGTTCCTCAGTTCTCTTATTTATGTATGCCAGGGTGCCCAAGGTTTCATTTACGCAGACCCCAAGAACTCGAGTGTTGAGGACATCGGAAACCGGGACATCAACAAAGGAAACTGGAATTTTACCTCCATTGAGAAGGAGATCGCACTCGGGCGATCCCTGGCGACCGAGATTGAGAAGCAGGTGAAGCTTGTCAGCGATCCGGAGGTCTCGGAATACGTCAGCCGGGTCGGTCAAAACATTGTTCGTAATTCTGACGCCAAGGTTCCGTTTACAATCAAGGTCATCGATTCGGAAGAGATCAATGCGTTCGCCCTCCCGGGCGGGTTCCTGTACGTCAACTCAGGATTGATCACAACTGCCGATGAAGAGTCTGAATTTGCGGGAGTACTGGCACACGAGATCGCGCATGTGGCCGCTCGTCACGGCACCGAACAGCAGGCCAAAGCCACGATCGCCGATTTTGCCCGGATTCCTCTGGTGATCTTTAGCGGTGGTCTGGCGCAGCTTGTCTACAATGTCTACGGGCTGGTGGTTCCGCTGCAGTTTTTGCAGTTCAGCCGCGGAGCCGAGGCTGAGGCTGATTATTTGGGTGTACAGTATATGTACAAGACCGGCTACGACCCGGCTTCGTTTATCTCTTACTTCGAAAAGGCACAGGCCCAGGAAAAGAAGAAGCCGGGCAAGCTGTCCAAGATATTTTCGACACATCCGCCAACCGCAGATCGTATCGAGAAGTCTCAGAAAAACATTGCCACAGTCTTGCCGGAACGAGACGAGTATGTCCTGTCAACCTCGGAGTTCGACAAGATCAAAGCAAAGTTGATCGCGATGGACAATTCCAAGAAACCGGGTACTGGAGAAGATTCCAAACGCCCTACACTGAAACGCCGCCCCCCGACGGACGATGGCGCCGACGAGCCCCAACCCTCTGACGACGATCGTCCCACTCTAAAGCGCCGAACGCCTCAGACAGTCTCCTGAGGCGTTCGCCCAGGACATATACCTTGCGCCTTGCGGCAGGCCCACTTGGCGGCATTCTGGTTTTTTGGCCCGACCTACCCCAAATTTACCCAATCTTAACGTTTCTACAAAGCCGAGCTTACCAACACTGCAGAAAAGCCGCGCAAATGTTCGTGGTCTCCAACGTGCTTGAACTCTCGGTATTGATGGCAGGAGAGGAGAAGCGCTGGAATAATTCCCTCCAAAAACTCCACCAAGAGAAATTTGATGTTTACCTGCCATGAGGTAAAGTTTTTCTACTTGCCCCCTCCAATTCCAGCGCTTGCCCTCGGCTCAGGAAATCCGTGGGCCACCGAGATTCAGACCGCTTTCCTCACAAGGAACTTTTCCGTAGCGCGATCTTCAATTTTCAGAGCCAACTCCTGTTCTTGGAGCCGGTCTTGGACTGCAAACCCATCCTGTCGGCCGCGCTGTTCATACAATTCGTAGACCCGTTGCGCAATCTGATCGCGTAGCGTTTCTGTATTGATAATTCACTAGTACGAGTAGGCGTTAGATTCATGACTTTCGTCATCCTTTCGTGTCCTTGAGAAGAAGTGGAACAAACATTTGTGGCACGCTTGCGACCTGTCTCGTGGGTAGTCTCCTTTCGCTCAAACCCGGAAAATCAGCTCCAAGTTGCACGCGAAAGCAAAGCTGAGCTGATTCAACTACCGCAACGTGGCAGCAGCCGTTTTGGAGGACCGCCAGGAACTCAAGCCCTGAACGCTTTCCCGGCTCGTCCAGTCGCCACGGCTATAATCTCCGGGAGGCGCGACCAAGGTCCGTTCTTCGATCAATTTTGAACTGCATTTCGAACGCGGGTGGCGAACAATTAGCTTGGAGCAATTTGGGCGTGGAAGACGGAGTGCTTGGCGATCCAATGCCTGCGCCGGAGGGATGTGGGGAGATCTGAGGGCGGCGAGTGCTCCGCCCTGCGGGACGACTTTCCGGGCCCTCTTTGAACCGGGAGGCGACTAGTACTAGTATGAGCGAATTTCGTGGTACTCAAGCGTTCTGGCAACAGACTGATGGCCGGGCTAAGGCTCCAAGCTTGCTCGAGGACACCACTGCAAAGGTTTGCATTGTCGGTGCTGGCATTGCGGGATTGACTACAGCCTATCTACTGACTCGGGCTGGTCATTCGGTCGTTGTTCTTGACGACGGCCCCATTGCTGGAGGCGAAACCGGGCGCACTACAGCGCATCTTTCGAATGCAATCGACCGGCGTTACTCTTCAATCGAGCAGCTACACGGTGAAAAGGGTGCTCGGTTGGCCGCCGAAAGCCACAGCCAGGCGATCAATGCGATCGAAAAGATCGTCGCTAGAGAGAGAATTGACTGCGATTTTGAGCGTCTAAACGGATATCTCTTCGTGCCGTCGGGCGCCTCAACGAAGATTCTTCACCAGGAATTGGAGGCTACGCATCGAGCCGGTCTTCTTGAGGTTTCCCTTCTCGCAAGGGCGCCCCTGGATTGGTTTAACACCGGTCCTTGCCTTTGCTTTCCCAACCAAGCTCAGTTTCATCCCCTGAAATACATGACGGCCCTCGCGGCAGCCATCGAGCAACGCGGGGGCCGGATCTTTACTGGAACTCATGCGACCAAGATTGAAGGGGGACCCATAGCGTCCGTGCAGACGAACGGACCAACAGTTTCTTCTGACTATGTTGTGGTAGCCACTAATACGCCCGTGAATGACTTGATGGCGATTCACACCAAGCAAGCCGCCTATCGAAGTTATGTCGTTGGAGCCCGCATTCCGAGGGCTTCGGTTACGCGAGCGCTGTATTGGGATACTAGCGACCCTTATCACTATCTGCGGATTCATCGTCACAGTGTTCAAGACAAGGATTTGCTTCTCATCGGTGGAGAAGACCACAAGACCGGCCAAGCCGATGACTCCGCACAGCGGTTCGGGCGCCTGGAGGAATGGGCCAAAGAGCGTTTCCCGATGATCGAAAGTTTTGACTCTCGTTGGTCAGGTCAGGTGATGGAATCCATTGACGGCCTCGCGTACATCGGTGCAAATCCGATGGATGCTCCTAACGTCTTCATTGCCACCGGGGATTGTGGGATGGGCATGACTCACGGAACCATCGCTGGAATTCTACTTACAGAATTAATTCTTGGACGGGACCATCCCTGGAAAACCCTTTACGATCCTTCGCGTATTACGGCACGAGCCATCGCCGATTTCACGCGAGAAACTTTGAACATGGGTGCCCAGTATGGGGACTGGCTGACTCCTGGCGATGCGCCCGATGCAGACGACATACCGCCTGGATCGGGGGGCGTAATTCGCCGAGGATTGTCGAAAGTCGCTGTCTATCGACACAGTAATGGGTCTTTGGAAGAATTCTCAGCCGTTTGCCCGCATCTGGGTTGTATTGTCGTCTGGAACTCCACAGAAAAGACATGGGATTGTCCCTGCCACGGCTCGCGCTTCGACGTTTCTGGACGGGTCCTGAACGGTCCTGCCATCGGGGGGTTGGAACCTGTCACTGAACGGGTGGGGGCCAGCAGTGAAGAATCCTAGCAACGAACAAACACGTGTTGAGCGTGGCCGCAGAGCCAGGAAACGCGCTCATCCTCCGCAGCAGCCCGCCATTTCTGATCCACTCGAGCTTCCCGAACCCATTGTCCTTCCCGATGTCTATACCAAGGATCGTTCCTCGATTCATCCCACTCGCAAGCAACAACCAGGACCTTTGTCTGAAGAAAGGCGGGGAACGAAGAAACGATAGAGGTTGAGCCTTGCGTCGTTCCACTCAAAATGCCCTTCGATCAATTTTGTACATCGGTTTCCTGGACAAGCACCTAGTCTGGGTAAACAGAACGAAGGGGTGAAAAAGACCCCAGCAAGAACTTGTAACTTCATAAGGAGATGAACCATGAATGATCAAACCGAGAGCGAGAGTTTTGGCCCATTGGGACAAACGTCCACGTCGGGTTTTGCACGGGAAGCCGAACGCGCTGGACAGCGCGTGGGCGCACAGGTTGGACGTCTTGCCGAGACGGCAGGCACAAAATTCGATTCGGCCGTGGATTATATGGGAGAAACAGCGCAATCCGTGAAGCAGTCGTTTCAAGCGATGACGGACGAAGGTTGGGAAGGCATGAAGAGAAAGGCTGTGGATTACACTCGCAAAGAGCCGTTGAATGCTCTTTTGCTAGCGATTGGAACTGGAATGTTGGTGGGTTGGGCCACGCGGCGAGCGAGGTAGGTATCATGTTCAAAGACACTGCCCCACTGCCGTTTTCAAGACTGCCTGAGCTGTTGGAAAGGCTCTATGATTCCCTGGCGTCCTTTTTAGACGCGAAGCTGGCGCTGTTTCGCAAGGAGGTTTGGGAAGAAGGCCAATCCCTGATCAGACGAGGCCTGGGGGTTGCCGCCGCCGGGCTCGTCGCTTTTGTGGGTTTCATGGTCCTGACCGCTGGATTGGTCTTGAGCTTGGACACCTGGATCGGAAACCTTCCCTTATCCTGTCTGATTGTGGGTGCTGCGTATTTCGTAGGAGGAGCTGGAACAGCTGTGGCGCTGGCGAAAAACGTGACCGGGCAGCCGTTGCACAAAACGCGAATCGAATTGGAGAAAGACAAGCAATGGATCAGACAAGCGAGCGATATCTAGAATCGAAGGAAGAGCTGCCAAGACGTATGGACGACACCCGGCATTCGATGGCGGATACGATGGGTGAAATCGACCAAGAGCTGTCGGCAGCGGTGGACTGGGAAACGTATGTACAGCGGTATCCGGGTACGTGCTTCTTGGCTGGTGGAGCCGTAGGTTGGGCGATTGGCAGGCGATTAGGTGCTATCTCCGACGAGCCGGCACCTTCCTTCGTTATTCGCGAAGCCTTGCCTATCCAGCCCTCCGAGGCCTCGACCGTAACAAGAATGGCGGGAATGGTAGTTTCGTCCGTCTTTGCGCAAGGGCTACCGTTGTTTGCAGCGAAGATGAGGCAATTTCTGGGCGCCACCCCCATGCTGTCAGAGCATAACCCTCCCGCGGAACGATTCGAGCGTTCTTGAAGGTTCTCTCAGAAAAGGAGGCCGGCTTGGCATCTGTGCCGACCAAAGTTTTGTTGGTGGATGATGATCGTGATCTTCAGGAGATTCTGCAAATTTGTCTCAAGCAATGGGGATTCGCCGTCGCGAGCGCATCCGACGGAGGCGAGGGTGCTCGGCTGGCTGAGTCTTATCGTCCTGACATCGTGCTCTCCGATGTCATGATGCCGGACACATCCGGCATTGACCTCCTGAAGTCGCTGCAGGCCGATGACTCAAACCGTCCCGTGATTCTTATGACGGGCTACTCAACCGTGGATATGGCGGTTGAGGCGATGAAGGACGGTGCACGGGATTTCCTAACGAAACCGTTGGATTATCCGAAACTGAAGTCCATTCTCGAAGCGACCCAGAAGGAATTGAAGTCGCTCAAGGAATCGAAAAGACTCTCATCGCAATTGGCACGCAGCGGCTCCAAACCGCTGGTGGGCACCAGTAAAGCAATCAAGGAGCTTGATAGTCTCATTCGTTCGGTAGCCAGCAGTGACGCTTCGGCTCTGATTTGGGGAGAGAGTGGCACGGGCAAGGAAGTCGTGGCGCGCTGCCTGCATGACCTGGGGAAGCGGGCTGCAGAGCCGTTTTTCGCGCTCAATATGGCTGCGATTCCGAAGGATCTGATTGAAAGTGAGATATTCGGTCACGACCGGGGCGCTTTTACGGGTGCGACGGATGAGCGGCCGGGTTGTTTTGAGCTTGCGGACAATGGCACGCTGTTTCTGGATGAAATTGCTGAAATGCCGGTGGACCTGCAGACCAGGCTGCTGCGGGTTCTTGAAGACAGCAAAATTCGCCGACTGGGCAGCTCCGAAGAATTCACGGTCAATGTGAGGATTATTGCGGCCACCAATCAACGGCCGAAACTGGCTGTGGAAAAGGGTACGCTTCGTGAAGATCTGTATTTCCGGTTGAATGTGATTTCCTTCGCTCTTCCTCCGTTGCGCGACCGGAAAGACGACATTGTTCAGCATTTCATCGCAGAGTTCAACCAGAAGCATGGTCTCTGCGTGGAAGCGGTGCGGGATGATGCCATGCGGCTTTTGAAACGCTATTCGTGGCCGGGCAACATCCGGGAACTCAAGAACTCCATTGAGCGCTCTGTCATTGTGGCGCGCGGGAGCAGCTGGATTGAAAGTCATGATCTGCCTCCCTACATCCAGAATCCCGCCAAGGACGATTGGCTTGTGCTGCCGCCGGACGTTTCAACGGCTCGTGTGCAGAAGGAGCTGCTCTTGAAAGCCCTCGAAAAAGCTGGTCAGAACAAGTCCGAAGCGGCACGGGAATTAGGCCTCGATGTTCGCACGCTCTCGAATATGTTGAAGGCCGTCGGCGCTAAGGGATAAGGAATCCTTCCTCGTCAGTCCATTTCGGAGGCTGGTTCGCCCAGGGATCCCTGTGCGATGTCGAAGATACTCCGTACCCCAGTCAACCCGGATCACGTCTTGTTTTTCTCCCACCTGTAAAAGCTACACCAGCCGGTAAATGATGCCCGTGCCCTCTTCCATTGATATTGCAGGAAGGCGCGGAAGAGCCTCGCAGCGTGGAATCTTTGCGGTGCAAGTCACCTAAGACTCAGGAGAAACAGAAGAAACCTCCTCACAAACGGCATCTTGGCACGGGAGGTGCAACTTAAAAACTGGAGTGCGTTGAAGCGGAGAGAACGGACGTACCCAGCCCCTCCGCGTCTCCCGAGAGCCCGCTTCACACTTCTGGAATCAAAAAATGTCATGACAGAACGAGGAGGAATAAACGAGATGAAAACTCTGAAAGGGATTATCACTCTCTGCTGCTTAGCAGCACTCGGAGCAGGTATCGCGACGTTTAGCGTCAATGCAGATACCTGGAACAAAAAAACCATCATTACCATCACCGAACCCATGCAGATTCCCGGGGCGACGTTGACGCCGGGAAAGTATGTGTTCAAGCTCATGGACTCGTTATCCAATCGTCACATTGTTCAAGTGTTCAATGAAGACGAGAAAACGGTGATTAACACGATTCTGGCCATTCCCAACCAACGGTTGCGACCGACCGGGAAGAGCGAATTCGGATTCTGGGAAGTTCCTGCAGGCAACACGCCGGCTTTGCGTTCCTGGTTCTACCCGGGAGATAATTTTGGCCAGGAATTCGCATATCCCAAGCAGGAAGCCACAAAGTTGAGCGCGATGGTGAAAGAAGAAGTGCCTTCTCTCTCGGACGAGGAATACGCTCAGACCACGACGGTAACCCCGGCCCCAGAGCCGGCGGCTGCTGAAGTGAAGACTCCGGAACCCCAGCCGGCACCTGAGGTTGCAGTAGTAGAAACACCCAAGCCGGTGGACACGCCTGCGGTGGTTGAACAACCCGCTGCAACTCCTGCTCCGGATCCAACGCCCCGAACTGAGCCCATGGAGCCGAGACGTAGCGAACCGGTTGCAGCCGTTGACGACACGCTTCCAGCCACAGCGAGCCCGCTGCCAGTGCTTGGACTGTTGGGCTTTTTGTCCGTTGGCTTCGGCGCGATCCTCCGGTCTCTGAGAAGTCGGTTGTCTTAGGTTGGGCTATTGCCACTAGGTTGTCTTCCCTGAGCTAAGGGGATTCGGCTCCCTTCGTTCCCAGGAACAAAGGGAGCCGAAGTCTTTTTGGAATTAACTTCTTGCCTGGGTTAAACGATGGCGACATTGATCACCAGATCGTTTGTCTTCACGTTGCTCTTGTTTTTTGCGGAAACAAGTACGTGGGCTGGGCTCCCGCAGGAACCTCGGGAAGCGCCAATTTCTCTGAATGTAGACCTGGTCCCGGTGCTAATGGACGTATCGGTACTGGACCGTGACAAAAAGTTTGTCGCTGATTTGGAAGCCGAGGACTTCAAGATGCAATTGCATACTTCTTGAAAAAAGACGTCCCCGTCACCGTTGGTTTAGCAATTGACAATAGCGGCAGCATGCATGGTAAACGTGCAGGATTGTGGCTGCGGCCATGTCTTTTGTCGAAGCCGGCAATCCCCATGACGAGATGTTTGTGGTTCACTTCAATGAACAAGTTCGCTTCGGCCTTAGTCCCCCGAACCTTTTCACGAACGATCCCATCCAAGTGCGCGGCGCTCTCTTGCGAATGATCTCTGACGGGCAAACCGCTCTTTATGATGCGGTGTCCCAGGCGATGGAGCATTTTGGAAAGGGAAGACACAACCGGAAGGCACTGCTCGTCGTTAGTGACGGGGGGGGGACAATGCCAGCCAACATGGATTGAAAGAGACCCTGCAACTTGTGCACTCTTCTCAAGCGGTGGTTTATACGATGAGCCTGTACGACCCGTCTAACCGCGATCAAAAGCCTAGAGTGCTGCGGCGGTTGTCCAAGACGTCTGGAGGTGAGAGTGTTTTCCCCAAGGAGCTGGAGCAAGTTGGACCCATCTGCCACAGCATTGCCGCGGACATCCGGAATCAATATTTGCTTGCCTGTCGGTCCAGCAATACGAAGCGTGACGGCGCCTTCCGGCAAGTGCGCGTTCTTCTGGATACTCCAACAAAAAGGAATCTCGTGGTGCGAACACGTGAGTGCTATTTTGCACCCAGTGACACCAGCGCCGGTCGCGCGAGTATCAAGAATGTTGAGGTCACAGGTGAGCCATGAGAACGGCGCTGCGATACTGCGAAATTGCGCTGATGCTTTTCGGCGTGACCCTGCTCTCCGTCTATCTATTCTTTCGAATGCATGGCTGGTTCTTTCAAGCCTACGATAGTTGGTCGTTCGATCGAGTCTTGCAGGACCGTCAGCCTAAGAAGAGCGATTCACGGCTCCCTGAAGATTCGCGACGCACCCGGAATCTTGAGTCAGAGAGTGGTGTAACGGACTACCGCGATTGGGCGCCGGCGAGGGTTATGGCACATGAGAGGAGTCTTAAACGGAAACTCGGGGGCATTGTCGGAAGGCTGCTGATTCCGTCCCTGCAGCTGAATGTCATGGTACTGGAAGGCACGGATCCCTGGACACTCAATCGGGCTGTGGGGCACATTGAAAGCACAGCGCTGCCTGGCACAACGGGCAACGTCGGGATCTCAGCTCACCGCGACGGGTTTTTCAGGAATCTCAGCCGTATCGATCGAGGCGATGAGATTTCCATCGTCACCGCTGAAAGAACCTATACCTACGCGGTTGAAAGTACGCACATCGTCAACCCTGCAGACGTCGCAGTGCTGGCGCCCTCAGATAAGCCCGTTTTGACTCTCGTGACCTGCTTCCCATTCTATTCTGTAGGCGACGCTCCCCAGCGGTTTATCGTGAAAGCGCAGTTGGTTCGCTAATCGCCCAACGAGTGATCGCCTATTGAGCACACGCAGAATAGAGTCAGGGGTGAGGGGCAAGCGCACCGATGGATGCCGTCGAGAGTTCCGAGATTAAAATCCACGGCGAATCGGAGAGAATGGAACACTGAGAGAGGTATCCCCTCACCCCCCAGCCCCTCTCCCGGAAGCTGTGAAAAAATTATTCAAAAAAGGTCTTGACTAGCGATATCGCTATGATATACTGCCTCCATCCTGGAATTCCTACCGGAGGAGACCGTCATGGGCCACCAGTCCAAAGTGCAGGTGATCGAACGCGGAGGCATCCAGCGCCAGTTCTATTTGATTTGTCCGGCCCCGCTGGCTCAA
>Ga0163150_10002361_pt1 | contig 29073 bp, 21 predicted proteins | sample OliLakLV19P2IB_FD_148628 | JGI IMG/M metagenome (GOLD analysis project Ga0163150, IMG submission 148628) | Freshwater microbial mat bacterial communities from Lake Vanda, McMurdo Dry Valleys, Antarctica - Oligotrophic Lake LV.19.P2.IB | ecosystem: Environmental > Aquatic > Freshwater > Lake >...
CATGCTTTGGGGTGGTCTGACCGCGGCCTGCATGAGTGGCGTGTTCTGGCTGTGCATTCAGATGTTTCGCCTTGTGCTTCGGGCCCAGCTGGCGGATCGCCGTCGGAAGTAAGCGCTCAGCGCGCAAGAGGCGTTCGAGGGTACGTTTAACAGCTTTTCGACTCTTTTTCGGGGCCGAACGCGATTTTGGCGCACGCGGGGAGTTGCCTACTGAATTTCTTTGAGTATGGTCCCCGCTCATGGATACCGACTTCCCATCGGAATCGAATTCTTCTCGCCCGGGTCGCTTACTATTGGCCCGCGCTGGTTTGCTGCTCGGCGGTTTGTTCGCGGGCGGCTGCGCCACGACCCATACGGTTAAGGTCGATGCCCTCGCCAAGCCGAAAGCCGAGGAGGCTATTTCCTACGAGATCAAGAACCGCAACCCGCTCGTCGCCGACGACTCGCTGCGGTACAAGGAAGCTGCGGGGCTGGTGAAGACCGCGCTCTCCGGCAAAGGCCTGTACGAGGCGCCGCCGAATACGAAGCCCGACATGGTGGTCGACTTGGACTACGGCGTGGGGCCCCCGCAGATGCGCCGCGAGACCGTTTCTGAACCCGTCTACATCACCCTTCCGGGCCAGATCCGCACGGAACGCGTGCAAGTCGGCACCGATTCGCAGGGACGTCCCATTTATCAGACCATCACGGTGCAAGATCCCCCCACTACGGAGTTTGCCGGCTTCCGCGAATACCAGATCACGGTGGTGGTTTACGAAAAGTACCTGAAGCTATCCGCCAAGGACGCCACGCCCGCTCAGGAAGGTCGGCCCCCGCAGGAAATCTGGACCATCGACGTGACCAGCGAGGGTGAAAGTCGCGATATCCGGCGCAACCTGCCAGTCTTGGTGGCGGCGAGCATCGATTACATTGGCAAAGATACGCAGGGCCAAAAGACCATCCGCATCAAGGATACGAGCAGCGACATCGCGTTTGTGAAAAAAGGGATGTGACCGGCGTGGCCCGTTTCAGATTTCGAAATTTCAAATTTCAAATTTGAGAATTGTAATTTCGAATGTGGGATTCGAGAGCTCAGATCTGAAATTTGAAATTTGAAATTTGAAATTTGAGATTTGAGATTTGAGATCTGAAATTTGAGATCTGAAATTTGAGATCTGAGATCTGAGATTAAGAACTCCGAGATCTCACTCACTCGCACCGGGGTCAAACGGACCGTTCCTTGGCGCGCTTCTTCTCGATTCGCGCGGACACGATAATGGCGAGCTCGAACAGAGCGTAAAGCGGAACGGCGAATACGGTCTGCGTAACCGGGTCAGGCGTTGGCGTGATGATCGCCGCGATGATGAAGATCGCGACAATCGCATGCCGGCGGTACTTGCGGAGGAAGGCCGTGCTCAGAATGCCAAGCCACACGAGAAGAATAATAATGAGCGGGAATTGAAACGCCGCTCCCACGCCCAAAACGAGCCACGACAACGTTCCGTAGTAATCCCCCGCCGTCCAGCGCAGCTCCAGCGCGAACATGCTGTTCAAGTTGACCGCCACCTCGATGGTTTTGGGCATCAGCAGGAAAAACCCGAACGCGGCCCCCATCAGAAACAAGACCATCGCCGAAAAGCACAGGGGCACCACCGCTTTGATTTCTTTTTCGGTCAGCGCCGGCGCTACGAACTGAGCAATAAAAAAGAGGATGAACGGCAGTGACATCACCAATCCGCCGAGCACGCACATCTGAATGAGCATGCTGAAGACCTCCATGATCTTGATCGTACCGAGGTCGATCGCCAGGCCCGGATAATCCTTCTGCACCTCGTACAACGGCCAGCGTAGCGCCTCGTTGAATTCCTGAATGAAATAACCGATCAGAGCGGAAAAGATCACAAACGTGATCACGCTCTTGACGATGACCCCGCGAAGTTCCTCGAGGTGCTCCCAGAATCCCATCGCCTTCTCGCGCGCGGGTCGCGGCGGCAGCGCGTCAGTCGGTACAGGGGAGATTACAGGATTTTCGTCGGAATTGCTCACAGAGATGTCGAACCGGGAAGCGTGGGAGGTTTTTCAAAAAACGGAAGCGCGATATAACGAATGGCTCGGGGAAGGGCGTATCTGTCGTTTGGCGGTTCCGGCTCCGGCGCGGAGCGGAGTCCGCGCCCTACCTTTCAGAAGTCACGATGGGTAGGGCGGCGAGTCCCTTCGCCGCCTTTTCCGAAGGTCACGATGGTAGGGCGGCGAGTCCCTTCGCCGCCGCGGTGGCTGCCACCGCCAACCGGCAAATGCGCCCCTCGGGAAAGGCCCCTGAAACGCCGGACCCCGCGTCCCGCGCACGAACCCAACCCGCGGGCGTCCGGAAGCCGCTTCTCCGCCGTGGTGATACCCTTTTCCCCCACGCCCCACGGCCTGATCGCCTCACCCAAACGGTCGCTCCGTGGGCGCAACGCCTCACCCTCACGGCCCCGTTCTGCCGGCCACCGCGCGTGAACCCCGCTTGCGCCGTTGACAGCCCGGGGCTCCACCCTATTGCCTCTCGCCTTTCGCGCCTCTGCGCCTCCGCTCAATTTCTCCTACTAATACACCCTCACATGGCCGTTAAAACCAAAGCCGCAAAATCCGCCGCGAAGGTCTCTTCCTCCGCACCGAAATCCGCCTCCAAGTCGACGAAGTACGTCTACACTTGGGGCAATGGCCGCGCCGATGGCGACGGCTCGATGAAGGCCCTGCTCGGAGGCAAGGGTGCAAATTTGGCCGAGATGACCCGCATCAATCTGCCGGTTCCTCCTGGCTTCACGATCACGACTGACGTTTGCACATACTACTACGCCAACAAGCGCACGTATCCAGCCGCGTTGCAGTCGCAGATGGAAGCGGGCGTCGCGAACATGGAAAAGATCATGGGCACGAAGTTCGGCGCCACGAGCGGCATGCCGCTGCTCTTGGCGGTTCGCTCCGGCGCGCGTGATTCGATGCCGGGCATGATGGACACGATTCTCAATCTGGGTCTCAACGACCAGAGCGTACTCGCCCTCGAGAACGCGACCGACAATCCCCGGTTTGCGTGGGACTGCTATCGCCGGTTCATCCAGATGTACGGCGACGTGGTGATGGGCGTGCAGAAGCGCGAAGGCGAAGAGCACGAGCCGTTCGAGACGGTCATTCATACGTTCAAGCACGAGAAGTATCATGATGACATCGAGGACTCGAAGCTCACCACCGAAGACAACCAGGAGTTGGTCAAGCGCTTCAAGGCGCTGGTGAAAGAGCGCACCGGAAAGCAATTCCCCAACAGCCCTTGGGACCAGCTGCGTGGCGCGGCCGGCGCCGTATTCGGTTCCTGGATGAATGACCGCGCGATGGTGTATCGCCGGAAGTACAACATTCCCACCGAGTGGGGCACCGCCGTCAACGTGCAGGCGATGGTCTTCGGCAACACCGGCGAGACCTCCGGCTCCGGCGTGGCCTTCACGCGCAATCCCGCCAACGGCGTCAATGAGTTCTACGGCGAGTTCCTGATCAACGCGCAGGGTGAAGACGTGGTGGCTGGCGTTCGTACGCCCGAGCCCGTCATCAAGCTGAAGGATCAGATGCCGAAGTCCTACGCTGAACTGCTCCGCGTCCGCAAGACGCTCGAGGCGCACTTCAAGGACGTTCAGGACATCGAGTTCACGATTCAGGAAGGCAAGCTGTTCATGCTCCAGACGCGTAACGGCAAGCGCACCGCCGCCGCCGCGTTGAAGTTCTCCATCGATATGGTGAAGGAGAAACTCATCGACTGGCAGACCGCCATCCAACGCAACCCCGCCGATCAGCTCGAACAGCTCCTCGCTCCGATCTTCGATCTCAGCGAAGTCAAGAAAGCCAAGGTCATCGCCACCGGCCTTCCCGCCGGTCCTGGCGCCGCCACCGGCAAGATCTACTTCAACGCCGAGCGCTCCGTGCAGGCCGCCGAAAAGGGCGAGAAGGTCCTGCTGGTCCGCGTCGAAACCTCCCCGGAAGATCTCCGGGGCATGATCGCGGCCGAAGGCATTCTCACCGCTCGCGGCGGTGTATCCTCGCACGCGGCACTCGTCGCCCGGCAGATGGGCAAGGTCTGCGTGTGCGGGGCCGCCGCCGTTCAGATTGATTACGACAAGAAGACCGCCACCATCGCCGGTCACACCTTCGGTGAAGGCGACTTCCTCTCGATCGACGGTACCTCGGGCACGGTTTACGCCGGCCAGATCAAGACCGCTCCGTCGGAAATCATCTCCGGTCTCCTGAATGGCGACAAGGCCGCCCAAGCGACCGAGAAATTCAAGAGCTTCAACCAGCTCATGAAGTGGTGCTCGCAGGTCACCAAGATGCAGGTCCGCACCAACGCCGACACTCCTGAGCAGACCCAGAACGCGATCGCGTTCGGCGCCGTCGGGATCGGACTTACCCGTACGGAGCACATGTTCTTCGAAGGCGATCGCATCGACGCGATGCGCGAGATGATCCTCGCCGGATCCCTCGAAGCCCGACAGACCGCCCTCGCCAAACTCCTCCCCTATCAACGCGAAGACTTCTTCGGCATCTTCAAGGCGCTGAAGGGCTTCCCGGCAACGATTCGTTTCCTCGATCCACCGTTGCACGAATTCCTCCCGCACTCGAAAGAGCAGCAGATGGATCTCGCCCGCAAACTTGGCATCGACGTGGAAAAGATCATGTCGCGCGTGCACGAGCTGCATGAGTTCAACCCGATGCTCGGATTCCGCGGTTGCCGTCTCGGCATCCGGTATCCGGAGATCACCGCCATGCAGGCGCGCGCCGTGTTCGAAGCGGCAGCCGACGCCAACAAGGCCGGCTTCAAGGCCAAGCCCGAAATCATGATCCCGCTCGTCGGCTTCAAGAAGGAACTCGATCTCCAGGTCGAGCTCGTCCACGAGGTCGCCAAGAAGGTCATGGCCGAGCGCAAGACCAAGATCGCCTACTCCGTGGGAACCATGATCGAAATTCCGCGCGGCGCCCTCACGGCCGACGAGATCGCCCACACCGCTGAGTTCTTCAGCTTCGGCACGAATGATCTCACCCAGACGACTCTCGGCATGAGCCGCGACGACTCCGGCTCGTTCCTCCCGGCCTACGCGGAGAGCGAAATCGTGAAGAAGAACCCGTTCGCTTCGATCGACCAAACCGGCGTCGGTCAGCTCATGGAAATCGCTATCACCAAGGGCCGCCAGACCCGCCCCGACATCAAACTCGGCATCTGCGGAGAACACGGTGGCGATCCGGATTCCGTGAAATTCTGTCACAAGCTGGGCCTAAGCTATGTCTCCTGCTCGCCTTACCGCGTGCCGGTCGCCCGCCTCGCTGCCGCTCAAGCTGCGGTCAGCGACCTGCAAGCCGCCGCGAAGAAGACGAAGAAGAAAAAGTAAGCGCCCGCCGCTAACGTGAACTCTCAGCCCCGTGCCTTAACTGGCCCGGGGCTTTTTTATTGCGCGGGCGCGGCCGGGTCCGGGAATTTTTCGCGGGAGCGTTGCTCCGACCGCTTGGTCATCATCTCACGCAACTGCTGTCCTATCCGCAAAACCACCTCACACACGCGCTCGCGAACGACGCGATCATCCGAGGTGACCGCATATCCGCGACGCTCGGCTTCCAGCCACGTCTCATCCTGGATGATCTTCCGGATCACCGGTAACTGACTGATGAGCACAGGATCATGCGGGATCATGGGAAACGGAATTATCGCAATGGTGTCTAATTAGAGCGGAAACCAGCGTTTTCGTTCCGCACCACGCGGTAGGTCTGGAACCCAGGTGAAGTAATCGACCCTTCGTGAACCGCGGTCCCGAACTCGCTGGCAGTCTGGTTTGGCATCTCCGTGCGACGCTCGTCCGGGACAAAATATTCAACCCTGATTGCTTCGTCGCTTCGCTAATGAACACCTACCGTTTGTCATTGCGAAGGAGCCTAAGCGACTGCGGCAATCCACGCGTCCCGATGGATTGCCACGCTCGGCAAGCCTCGCTCGCAATGACAATCGGGGGTGTTCATGGGCGATTCCACCCAACGTCGGGTTGATCCAGCTTTCGCAATGACAGTCCAAAAATCACGGGCGATTGGTATCAGCCGTCCGCGGGTGGAGCGTGTAGTCTCCAACGCGCTTGTCTTCCCTGGGACCGCGGCCGCCCTCGGCCGCATTGCGAGAAGCGTTTCGTCCTCCCGAGCAATCAGCCGAACCAACATCTTGGGACAAGCTGCTCAACCTCGGTTGCAGTCTGCCCGTCCTCGGGCTATATTCTGCCGCCATGCACTCCATTATCACCCGGGAATCAACGTCATCACTGGATCAGGTTTGCGCTCGCTTGCCGGAGATCTCGGCCAAACACAAATTCGGCGTCCTGGGTACCCACGACCTCAAAGAAAAAATGGTCAGCAAAGGGGTTCCGTTCGACCGCGAGTGCCGCGTCTTCGAAGTTTGCAATCCACATCAGGCACAGAAGATCCTGCAGCAATCCATCCAAGTTTCGAGTGCCCTGCCGTGCCGGATCAGTGCCTACACCGAGAATGGCCGAACTGTCCTGGCCACGATCAAACCCGCAGCTCTGCTCGGGCTCTATGGCGGCGCGAGCGGCGAGACGATCGCCCGCGAAGTAGAAGACTCGCTCGTGCGCATCATGGACGAAGCCTGCGCGGGATAACTTCGTCCGCCGCTCGGAATGCCTCCCGGCGGAAACTCTCGGTCAATTAACCGCGATCGGAATTGGCGCCGGGGTGCACCAAAGGCCATCCCGCGCCGGTCCACGAGCTGAGGCTCCCGGAATTCGCCGCGCGAAAACCTTCACTCGCCAGCATTCGGGCCGCCATCCCGGAACGCACGCCGGCGCCACAATAAAGAAAGATTTCCCGGTCCCCCGCTTCTGCGAGAAACGCGGCCCACTTTTCACGCGGGCCGGCCAGGTCGCTGAGCGCCAGCAGCACCGCGTCCTGGGCGACCCCCTTCGACCACTCGTCCGGCTCACGCACATCGACGAGGATCGCCGTGCCGGCGATGATTTTGGGAGCGCACTCCTGCGGCGTGACCCGCGGAGCAGAGGTAAGCATTCCTTTGATCATTTTGAAAACGTTCATGAGTCCCGCTTAGAGTTCAGGGAGCGGATTCAGTCCGAGGGCCCGCCGAAGTTCCACCACCGCCAGTCGTTCATCAAATTCCGCAAAGGTACGCCGCAGCCGCGACTGCATCAGGCGGCTCTCGGCCCCGATCACATCCGCGATAAGGACCGCCTGCTCCTCGAAGCGGGCGCGCGTCAGACCCGCGCTCTCCTCCGCGTAAGCCACCGCGCTGGTCGCAACCGCGAGCCGTTCCCGCGCATCCGCGTGCGCGAGATGCGCCCGCTGCGCTGCGAGTTCCAGCCCGAGCGTAGCTTTTCTCAGCATCTCGCGGGCCTGCAGCGATTCCGCACGGGCCTGCCGGATCCGCCCCGAGGTCTGTCCCCCGTCGAAAACATTGAGATCCAACGACACGCCGGCGGACCAGCTCGTGGCGTCACGATTTGATTCCCAGCCTTGATCGTAGTGATAGGAAGCGAAGGCATTGACCGTCGGCCGACGCGCCCCTTGCGCCGCCTCAACGTTGGCTTCAGCCGCCCGCAGCCGGGCTTGGAGCCCGAGCAGTTGCGGATGCCGCGCCAGGTCGCGCCCCTCGGGAAGGGCGAGGCGTTTCCACGCGGGATCATCCGCCGCCAGCTCGATCGGATCGCCACTGGCCTCGAGACCGAGATAGAACCGAAAGGCGCGGGCCGCCAGCTCGGCCGCATGGCGCGCAGTCAACAGCGACTCACGCGTCTCCGCAGACTGAACCTCGAGACTGAGCAGATCCGATTTGAGCAGCTTGTTCGCCTCGAAGCGGGCCCGCGCGACCGCCAACGAGGCTTCGTACGCCTTCACGCCACTCGCCATCGCCGTCACGGCATCCCGCGCTTTCTGCAGATCGAAGGTCGCCTTGATCACCTCGGCCGCCAGTTGCTGGTGCGCCGAGTGGACGTCGCGTTCGGCGGCCTCCGCTCCGGCCCGCGCCGCTGCGCGCCCAGCCGTTGCCCGCCCACCGCTATAGAGATTGTAAGCGACCGTCCCCGTCGCGTTGAGATTATCGATCTGCCCGGGCCGGTTGAAATCAATGGAGTTCGTGAACGCCCGCTGGTTTAAAATCGCGCCGAAGGCCAGCATCGGGCTGTTCGTCTCGGTGTAGCGACCCGCCACGCTCAACTGGGGAAACCACGCCCCCTGCGCCTGCTGCACCAGCGCCGCCGCGGCCTCCATGCGAGCCCGCGCGAGCCGCGCGTCGGGACTGTTTTCAAGCGCAGCGGCCACCGCCCGATCCAAAGTCCACACCTCCGCCCGCAGCGGAACCGTCAGGACTCCGAGCAACCCTGCGGTGAGGGTAAACAGGCCGGAAAAAAAACCAGCGGCGAACGGCGAAAAATGGGGCATGGCGGGTACGTTGGGGTGAAATTGAATCGGCGGCTGCGGCATCAGGAAGCTCGGGCGCTCATCGCCATCAACCATCCCATGCCGCCCCCGTACAGCGCGCCCCGCCACCAGGTGGACGTAAGCGGACACGTGCCCGACGTGCATTGACCAAAGTAACCCAAGGCAGCGCCCAAACTCGCTCCGATCAAAATGGGTAAGGCGATCCGAAATAAGAATGTCGTACTCATAAGTTATATGATCAAATAGTCATATATAATAAAGCCTGTCAAGCCGGCCCGGCAGAGAAAACCGGCCTCCCTCCTCACCTATTCCAAGTCCCATTTCCAGGTCACGATCTCCGGGGCATTGCGCAGAACCGCTTCAACCGCACCGTTAGGAAAGCCAATCACGAGAGGAAACACCGCCTCCAGATGCTCCGGTACGTCAAGCTGACGCTTCGTCTCGTGCAGATTCAACCAGGATCGCAAATGCCCAATCGGGCAGGTGCCGAGGCCGAGGCCGTGCGCCGCGAGCAGCAAGTTCTGGGCGGCCATGCAGCAATCCTCGGCGCTGTTGGCTTTCCCCGGTTTGGCGTAAATCACGATCAAGGTCTGCGCCCCGTGAAACATGTCGTACTCAGGATCTTCATACACCTGGCAGCGCAGCGGAACATCCCAGCACGGCTGCAGGGTCGCGATCAAATGTCGTTTCGCCTCTTCCGAATATCCCTGCAGGCGCTTTTTCCCATGGAAAACGCCAAACGCCCACGGCTGCTGGTTCATGGCGCTCGGCGCCTGCACCGCCGCGTCGAGCAGCTCCTCGACGAGCTGCGGCTCAAACGGGCGGTCGCTGAACTGCCGTACGGCGCGGCGCTGATAAATGGCTTCGGTGAGATCCATGGTAGTCGTAGGTTGCTGGAACGTTTACTCCATCTCGGCGGTGTATTGTCCAAAGCGCGCGGCGGAATTGCAGCGGGCCCGCTGCAAAAGCGCCTGTTGGGCTTGGGCCGTGTTTCCCTGCTGACCGGCCCAGCAGGTGAGCGCCGGCGCCTGCAAGGCCCGACCGTAAGAGAAACTCAACTGCCACGGCACTTCGCCGCGACGATTGAGCGCGTCCAAATGTTCCGTCGCCCGCACGTCACTTTGTCCGCCGGAAAGAAACACGATGCCGGGCACCGCCGCCGGCACCGTGCGCAACAGGCAACGTCGCGTTGCCTCGGCCACCTCTGTAACGCCGGCCTGCTGCGCACACGCGGTGCCCGACAACACCATGTTGACCTTGAGCAACATGCCTTCGAGCTGCACCCGCTGCTCGAAGAGCGCGCGAAACACGTGGTGCAGCATCAACTCCGTCACCTCGTAATGCCGCTCGAGGGGATGCATTCCATCCATCAGCACTTCCGGCTCCACCACGGGTACGAGCCCCGCCTCCTGGCTGAGCGCCGCGAAGCGGGCCAGCGCCTGGGCATTGGCAACCATACCCGCAGCAGTCGGGATTCCACTGGCGATCGCGATCACCGCGCGCCACTTCGTGAACTTTGCGCCCAAACGCGCGTATTCGCCAAGGCGTTCGCGCAGGCCGTCGAGGCCTTCGGTGACTTTCTCCCCTGGAAATCCCGCCAGCGCCCTGGCTCCTTTATCCACCTTGATTCCCGGGAAGATGCCGTGGCGGGAAAGCACGTCGCTGAAACCAACGCCATCCGCCGTCTGTTGGCGCAGCGTTTCGTCATAGAGAATCACGCCACTGATGAACGCGTTCACACCCGGCGTCGTGAGCAACAACTCCCGGTACGCCCGCCGATTCTCCTCGGTAGACATCACCCCAATCGCTTTGAAACGTTTCTCGATTGTCGGCCCGCTTTCATCCGCCGCGAGTATCCCCTTCCCGGGTGCGACGAGTTCGAGCGCGGTGGCTTGCAGGTCGATGGGTTTCATAAGGGGGTAGGCTCGAGCTAGAGCAGGTCGTCCGGCTCAGGAGTCGTTGGCCGGCGCTTCGCTTCCGGCGCGAGCACGACCGTGCGCGCTTTGGGCCCGAGCGTCACCCGCACCGTTTGCGCGAGAGTAGTGATGCCAGCCATGAGCTTCATGTGCGTCGCCTGGCTAAAAAGGATTTGTTTCGCAGGCATGGGAATTGGGGATTGAAAAGTGCACTACCAGCAGGGCTGGCGTCCTGAATATACGCCGAAACCGCCCTGCCACTGCGCGGACTTTGGCAATTGCTTCGCAGAATTTGTGCGCGCGGTGCGACGGGCGCGAAAACCTGTCCCTTCACTGGCCCTAAAAAACGTCGGCGGAAGTTAGGCTGACTCAGGAATCCGATCCCGCAGGCGATGCGCCCGCCAACACCCGCCGGACTTCCTCATCGCTCGTCGCCGAGAAATCGTCGTACCATTGCCCAACGCTGAGCAATTCCTTCGGCACGATTACCGCGACGACTTCATCCACGGACGCCGTTAAATCACGAAACGTATCCGGAGCAATCACGGGCGCCGCCACGACGACGCGGGCCGGATCCTGTTGATGCACGAAAATCACCGCCGCGTGCATCGTCGATCCCGTGGCAATGCCGTCATCCACAAGAATCGCAATTTTCCCGCGGAGAGCCAGAGGAGGCCGGTGCCCGCGGTACAGCTTCTCCCGCCGCTGAAGTTCCCGCTCCTCTTTCAATCGTACCGCGCCGATCGAGTCACCTTCGATGCCGAGTGACTCGATCAAGCCATCGTTGAGGACGCACACCCCGCCAGGCGCGATCGCACCCATCGCAAGTTCCTCCTGACACGGAACGCCCAATTTGCGGACCACGATCACATCCAACGGCGCGCCAAGGCTCCGCGCAATTTCGCCGGCAACTGGCACCCCGCCCCGGGGGAGACCCAGTACGACCACGCCGAGCCGACCCGCATAGTTCTGCAGGCGTTCCGCCAACAACTGGCCGGCCTCGATCCGGTTTATAAAACGATGGGCCATAAATTTCCTTTGTTTGAGAGCAGGCTGGTACTCGTCCTTGTCCGAAACGCGGGTTCCTCAAAGAGGTGCGTCGCGTTGATTCTGGTTTGGCTCTCAGGGTGGTGGCTCCTTCAGCGAGGAAAGGTACGCGATCAGAGCATCGACGTCTTTCGCGGGTAGAATCTGATAGCGTTCTTTCCGGCGCTGCACGGCCGGAGACAAAATCTCCGCCGCACTGCCGGTACCGAAAATCCAGTGACGTAATTCGTCCGGCTTCATTTGCGCGCCCACGCCATCCAACGCTGAGCGCGGATTGCCCTCGCCCGCAATGGAATGGCAGCTCGTGCAACGCTGCTCGCTGAACACCTTGCGGCCTCGCTCAATCGCCACCCGATCCGCTCCCGACGAGGGCCGCGCTGGCTGCGTCGCAGCGTTTTCCGGTAGCCGGAGGTCCGGCGGCCTGGACGATTCGTTATAGCGCGCCGCAAACAGGACGGATAATCCCAGGATTACAGCCAAGGTTAAAACCAAGATACCCTGGGCAATACGTTCTCTCATAGCGGCGAATGGGTTCGTGACGGATGCGGGGAAAAATCAGGCCATCTCAAACAATTCGAAATTGATCCGCTGCAGGGGAAAGCTCATGCGGCGCAAACTCCGCGAGACGGAATCCGTCATGGCTTTGGGACCGCACAGGAAGCAGACGTGATCCTCCGCTCCGGGGGGAATTATCTGACGTAACAGCTTTTCAGTGACAAACCCCACCGACCCCGTCCATCCGGGCGGCGGCTCCTGCAACACGTGCACCACGGTGAGATTCAGTTGGCTCTTCAAAGCTTCGAGTTCGTCCCGAAACAAGATCCCGTCCCACTGCCAATTGCCGTAGATCAGATAAAGCGGACGCCGGTCCGCGCGGTCCGCCAGCGTCCGCAGCATACTCATGATCGGCGCAATGCCGACCCCGCCCGCCACCATGACGAAGCCGGGCGCTTGCGGATGGAAGTCAGTCGTGAACACGCCGTGCGGTCCATCCACATAGGCGATCGCTCCGAAGCGCACCTGTTTGATCGTCCGGGTAAAATCTCCGAGCTCTTTAATCGTGAAGCGAAGGACGCGCGGATCCGCGGCACTGCTAGAAAACGAAAACGGGTGCTCCTTCGCGTAAAACGGATTTGTGCCGAGCGTCAGCCAGGCAAATTGTCCGGGCCGAAACGCCAGGACCGGCGGATGCACCGGCGTGAGCGTCACCGTCCACGCTGCCGCGGTCTCCTGGCGGACATCGAGCACACGATACGGATTCCGCAAAAGTCGGAGTGGTTTCAGGATCCGGATATAGGCCAGGACTAAAACCCAAAACCCGGTGTAACCGATCCACACGGCACCTTTCCACGGCGCGCGGGTGTAATGACCCACCCCTTGGATATGCCAGACCGCCAGCCCAACTGCGACAACCGCCATCACGCCGTGCCATATTCTCCACGTGTCATAGCTCGTCCCGAGCTGCTTGCGCCAGAGCGACGTTGCCATCACCACCACAAATAATCCCAGCGCCACCCGCCCCGCTGTCATGTGTCCCGGTGCCACCAACGGATTCGCCGATCCCAGCGCCGCGCTATATTCAACGCGAATGATCACGTAATGAGCTACCAGCAACGCTAGACCTCCAAACGCCGCCCACCGGTGGAAGTAGTAAATGATGTCCATGCCAAAAGGCGCCGTCGCCCGGCGAAAACGGGCCGTGAGGACAAACTGCAGCCCCATGATCGCAAGCCCGCCAAACCCGATTGCCATCGCGAAATCCCACCCGAAGCCACCTCCCGTAGGAATCGGTCCAAGCAGCAATGCAATCAACGGAAAGGCCGCGAGCAGGACATACACCATCACCCAGGCCGACGCGTTCAACCAGCGCCGTCGAAGCTGCGATCCGGCTGACGGAAGCGTCGGCGCGGACGACCGCGGGAGGGGAGGTTGCACGTCAGCTTCCATGGTGGAGGGCTTCCGGCAACCGCGCCGCGGGGGCGGTGTCCGATTGATTTCGAGCAACGGAAGATTGCGGTGAAGGATTCCAGATGAACATCAGCGTTAACAGGCCCGCCACCAACATTCCCCAATCCTGATGAACCCCAAAGTTCAGGGCCGCCGTTGCACCCAACCCCGACCAGAGGAGAGGGACGATCAGGAGCCAGCGGGGACCGGGCGCGCCCAGCCAGAGCCAGATCCCCAGAGTAAAGATTACCACGGGACACGGCACGCCGAAGGTCGGAGCGGCAGGCCAGGAGTGTCCCAGAATAACCGATACGACAGGATAACCGATGAGCGCATAGGCCACGATAGCCGCACCGATCGCCTTCCGCAGCCGCCATTGCCGCTCAGGCTCCCGGGGTTTAGCACTCCGTCCGACCCGATAAAACCCCCAGCCCTGCGCGATGAACGCGGCGCCAAACCCGAGCGCCAGCGGATTGATGCGCGCGAAGAACCCGAGGTGATACGCCACGCCAGACCACACCCAGAGGAGAGCGAGGGTACTGGCCACGACCCGCTGCGCATCCGGCCGTCCACGCAGAATCGCAGACACACTCAGGATTGCCGGAACCATCAAGACAACGGGCGCGACGACCACCGCTCGGTTGTAATCAGCAAACATCTGAAAAAACTGCTCAGCGTTAATCGGCAGGTTCATAGTGTGATCTCCGCTTTGAGTTCTCCGTCGTGGAGCGCGCGCACCGTGAAGCCAACGCGCTCACAGACCTCGCGCATCTCGTGGTTTAGAGGCAGAATGCTGCCGACGATCCGGGAAACGTTTTCCTTGCGCCCCACCTCCAACAGAAGTCGCAAGAGTTGAGTCCCGAGCCCGCGTCGCTGCCAGCGATCCGCCACGAGCACCGCAAACTCCGCGACCCCGCCGCCATGGCGTTTGCAAAGGCGAGCGACCGCCACGATCTCGGGCCGGCCGGTATCCGGATCCTCGCGAACCGCGACCAAAGCGATCTCGCGATCATAATCCACAAAGCAAAGCCGCGCGAGCCGCGGATGCAGGATGCGCTGGGCCAGAGGAACCGCCGCGAAAAAGCGGTGCGTCACCGTTTGATCGGATAGCTGCTCGTGCAGCTTCACCATCAGGGGTTCGTCCTCCGGACGAATCGGCCGCACTACCAGTGACGTGCCATCCGCCAATACCAGAGAACCGACGTAGTTTTCTGGATACGGCCGAATCGCCAGCTTGGGCAGCTGCGCCTCGTTCAGGTCGGAGTCGTGCAGGATAACGCGCGCATCCAGCGCGACCACCTGCGAGGCGGAGACAAACAACGGGTTTACGTCGATCTCCTTGATCCACGGCTGTTCCGCCACCAGCTGGCTGAAGCGAACCATGATCTGTTCAACCAACGACCAATCGATCGCTGGCGCACCCGGCACATTTTTTAGCGCCTGATAAATCCGCGTCCGCTCCATCAGCCGGCGTGCCAGCGTCGACGTGAGCGGCGGCAGCCCCAGCGCCCGGTCCTGCATCACCTCGACCAATTTTCCGCCCGCGCCAAACAGCAGAACCGGGCCAAACTGGAAATCGATACTGCTGCCGAGAATGAGCTCATAACCATCCGGCGGTATCATGCGCTCGACCGTGACTCCCTGGAAGTTTCCTTCACCGGTCTTGGCGACGACCGCCTGTTCAATCCGGCGCCACGCGTGTCGAACCTCGCGCGGGTTTCGCACGTCCAGGCAAACCCCACCCGCTTCGCGTTTGTGCGTGATGGTGGTGGAATGAAGCTTAACCGCCACCGGATAGCCCACCTGCGCCGCCACGCGAACCGCCTCGTCTTCCGTCCGCACCGCCACGGTGCTGACGACCGGAATGCCATACGCCGCGAGCACCTGCTTTGATTCGTGCTGCGCCAGCAACTTAACTCCGCGTTCGCGCGCGGCAGATATAATCGCACTCACGCTGACACCGGACGCAGGAACTCGCTTCGGCTGCACCGGAACCACGGGAGTTTCGTAGAGCTCCGCGAGATTCGCGCTATGCCGACACATGAAGTTAAAGGCCTGGGCCGCGCGATCAGGATACTTGAACGTGGGAATACCCGCCCGGTTGAGTAACTCTTCTCCAGCTGCAACGGCGTTTCCTCCCATCCAGCTGGCGAGAATCGGCTTGTCCCGATGGGTGATAGCAAACGCCTTCAACGTTTCGGCCGTGGCGAGCGGGTCGGTCATCGCCTGGGGCGTCAGGATCACGAGCAGTCCGTCGGTACTCGCATCAGCCGCGACGCGTTCAAGCGCCAGCCCGTAACGTGCTGCATCGGCATCGCCGAGAATATCCACCGGATTGCCGTGGCTCCATTGCGGCGGAAGCACCTGATCCAGTCCGGCGAGCGTTTCCGGCGAAAGGGCGGCAAGCTGTCCGCCGGTGGTCACGAGCCGATCCACTGCGAGCGCGCCCGGACCGCCGGCATTCGTGACCACCGCCAGCCGTGGCCCTTGCGGACGCGACTGCTTCGCCAGGATTTCCGCCATGTCGAACAGATCCTCGATCGCGTCCACGCGCAGCACACCCACGCGGCGAAACGCGGCATCGAGCACCTCATCACGGCCCGTCAGGGCCCCGGTGTGAGAAGCGGCTGCCCGCGCCGCCGGTTCAGTCCGGCCAACTTTGACCACGATGATCGGTTTGGTGAATGCCGCCTCCCGCGCCGCAGAAAGGAACGACCGCGCATGCCCGATCGACTCCATGTAGAGAATGATACTGTGCGTCAGCGGGTCGTCGCCCAGCCAGTCGATCAGGTCCGCCCAGCCGACATCGAGCATCGAGCCGACGGATACAAACGCGCTGAACCCGACATTCTCGCGCAGGCTCCAGTCCAGCACCGCGGTGCACAGTGCCCCACTCTGGCTGATGAATGCCACGTTGCCCGGACGGGCGAGGGTCGTGGCGAAAGTCGCGTTCAGCCGCCGATGCGGCGCCATGACGCCGAGACAATTGGGTCCGAGCACGCGCACGCCTCCGCGACGCGCCTCCGTCAGCACCTCCTGCTCCAAAGCTATGCCCATGGGCCCGCACTCCCGGAATCCCGCCGAGAGAATGACCACGCATTTTACGCCCGCGGCAACACACTGCCGCATGATCCCCGGAACTGCCGCCGCCGGGGTGGCAATCAGCACCAGATCCACCGTCCCGGGTACGTCGCCGAGTTTCGGATACGCGGGCAGGCCCAGCACGGTGGCATGTTTCGGATTCACCGGAAAGAGCGGCAAACCGCACTCATAAAGATTCTCCAACGCGGCCCGGCCCACACTGCCCTCGCGCTCGCTCGCCCCGATCACCGCAATCGACTTGGGCGCGAAAAACCCCTCGAGCGAGCCGGCGCGCAGGGGGCGCGACGCCGGAGTGCTGACGCGGAGAGTTTGAACCGGGGCGGTATTCATCGCAGCGTTGGTTTATTCCGGAACGACGTGATCACCCCGGCCGCCGTGAAACCGTATCCACTTTTCAACCTCAACGACGATGAACACGGCAAACGCCACCCCGAGAATGCGGAGCCATGACTCCAGCGAGATGGGCGCGGTGTGGAAGAGGGTGTTCATCACCGGCGCGTAGGTGAAGAGCAGTTGCGCGGCGATCATCGCCAACGATCCCCCGACCGCCCACCGGTTCGACCACAGCCCCAGCGAGCGGGCCGAGTGAACGAGAGATCGACAATTGAAAAGGTAGGCCACCTCAACCATCACGATGACATTGACCACGGCCGTCCGGGCGGAATCGAGCGTTTCACCCTCGTGCTGCATCTCCCAGAAAAAGACCCAGAACGCCCCCGCCAGCATAACCGAGATCACCAGAGCGGAGCGCATCGCGAGCGCGAACGTGATGAGCGGCTTCCGCGGATCCCGCGGCGGACGCTGCATGATCCCGCGTTCCTTCGGCTCGAAAACCAGCATGAGGCCCAACAGGATCGCGGTGACCAGGTTGACCCAAAGCAGTTGCACCGGGAGCGCCGGCAGGGTCGTACCAAGCACGATCGCGGTTAACAGGATCGAGGCTTCGCCGGCGTTCGTGGGCAGCGTCCACACAATGAATTTGGTCAGGTTGTCGAAGACCCCCCGACCTTCCTCCACCGCCGCTTCGATCGTGGCAAAGTTGTCGTCGGTCAGCAGCATGTCCGCCGCATTCTTCGCCACTTCGGTGCCACTCTTACCCATGGCGATCCCGATATCAGCCTGCTTCAGCGCCGGCGCGTCGTTAACGCCGTCACCGGTCATGGCGACGATATGCGCCTTCGATTGCAACGCCCGCACGAGACGAAGTTTTTGCTCGGGCGCCACCCGCGCGAACACATCCGTCCGCTCCGCTACGTCGGGCAGCTCGGCGTCGGTTATCGCCTCCAACTCCCGCCCGGAAATCGCCACGAGCCCGGCTTCGCCGCGTCCGCGCAAGCCGATCTGCTGACCAATCGTGCGAGCGGTGATGAGGTGATCGCCGGTGATCATCTTCACGGCGATACCCGCTTCCTGACAGCGCCTGACTGCGAGGATCGCCTCCGGCCGGGGCGGATCGAGCATGCCTTCCAGCCCGAGAAACGTGAGGCCACCGGCCACGTGCCCGTGCTCCAGCCGGCCGTGGTCCGCACGCACATGCCGTCGCGCAAAGGCCAGCACCCGCAAGCCCTGCGAAGCCATCGTCGCCACCGCCGCATGCACCGCATCCTGATCGAGCGACACCAATTCTCCCTCGCGACCCAAGGCATCGACGCAACGCTCCAGCACGCGCTCAACCGCACCGACTTTGTAGATGACGCGTCCACCGCGACGATCGTGCAGCGTGGCGCGATACATGCGCGCGGACTCAAATGGCAGGGAATCCAACTGGGGCGTTTGCCGGTGCGCTTCCGCATGCGCGACGCCACCCTTCTCGCCGGCCACGACCAACGCCACCTCGGTGGGATCCCCTTGAGTATCGATCCGCCCCTCCTGCTGGCTCAGTTGGGCGTCGTTGCAGAGTACGCCCGCCCGCAGGCATTCCAGCAGCGCAGGATAGTCCGCGATCCCAATCACGTTGCCCAGCCGTTGTAATTCTCCGGCGGGCTCGTAGCCCGTACCCGTCACCTCGAACGTTTCTCCGCCCGCAAAGATCTCCCGCACGGTCATCTCGTTTCGCGTCAGCGTACCCGTTTTGTCGGTACAGATCATCGTCGTGCTGCCGAGGGTCTCAACGGCCGGAAGCTTGCGAATGATGGCGCGGCGCCGAGCCATCCGGGCAACGCCGATCGCCAGCACAATGGTTACAGCCGCTGGCAGTCCCTCCGGGATCGCACCCACGGCAAGCGCGACCGCCGCCATGAACATGTCAACCGGTGGATTTCCGCGCGCCAGGCCGATGGCGAAGGTCGCAACGGCGAGGACCATGATGCCCCACAGCAGCCAGTGGCTCATCCGCTCGATCTTCCGGGTGAGCGGAGTAGAAAGATCGACGGCCTCAGCGACCAACCAGGCAATGCGGCCGGTCTCCGTCCGATCGCCCGTTGCCCACACCACGCCTTCACCGTAACCGCTCGTCACAATGGTGCCCGCAAACGCGAGGTTTCTCCGGTCGGCCAGCACGGTGTCCAGCGCGAGGACATCCGTATGCTTGAGCACCGCCACCGACTCACCGGTCAAGGCGGATTCGTCCACATTCAACTCCCGCACCTCAAAGAGCCGCAGGTCGGCGCCGACGCGATCGCCCGCCTCCAGGAGCACGACATCGCCCGGTACCAGTTGCTCCGACGGGATACGATGACGGCGGCCGTTTCGCCGCACCGTCACCGTGGTCGTTACCATCCGGGACAATGACTCGATCGCGTTCTCCGCCTTGGATTCTTGCACGAAGCCGATGATCGCGTTGAGCAGGATCACGCCGAAAATCACGCTCGAATCGACCCACTCTCCCAGCCATCCGGTAACCACGACCGCAACGAGCAAGAGGTAGACGAGGGGCTGATTGAACTGCCGCAGGAATCGCAGCCAAGCCGGTGCGCCAGGTCGGGGAGTGATGGAGTTAAGGCCATACTTTTCCCGACGACGCAGCACCTCCCCGGCATCGAGCCCCGGGCGAAGATCAACCTCGAGCAAACGGAGAATTTCCTCCCGATGCAGCTGATGCCACGCCGCGCCGCTCGCCTCGCCCCCGCCTGCTAAACGTGAATCACCGTCGCGCGCCTCGAGGGCCACGCCACCCGACCGGGAAGACCCGGCCAACGTCGAGCGCGGGTGCGCGCCTCGCAGTCGAGAGGGTCGTGGGGAGGAGTTTTTCATCGAATCCTTGTAACCACAATGCCATTACGGTTGGGCGGGAGGCACCAGCAGCATGGGGTAGTCGGTGGCGGTCATGACCCGTTTCACCACGGATCCGCGCAGAGTTTCGAACCAGGCACCGTGGGCCGGCGAGCCGAGGCAGAGCAGGTCTGGGCTGAAGCGGCGCGCCTCCGCACTGATCGCCCGCGCCGGATCCGAAGCGACCACGGCGCCAATCTCGGTTTGCACGCCCGTCGCCGCCGCTTCACGCGGAATCAGGCCCGCGAGTCTCGTGCGAGCCTCCGTCATTTGTCGGTGCATTTCGGCTCGCGCCGCGCCCTTCGTAAGTCCCAAACGGCTCGGCGGTGGCGACACGCTCGGCGGTACGACATGCACCAGCCGGATTACCCCGCCAACGGGCAACGCCGCGTAGGCCCACGCCACCGCCTGGTCGCCATTCGCGGAAAAGTCTGTCGCCACCAGAATGCGACGAAGCCGGACGGCTTTGCCCACGCCATGCGCCATCTCAACCGGGGTAGGCACGCAAGCCACGTTGCCGGAAAAGTGCCGTAACACCCCACGGGATACGGAGCCGTGAGCAAGGCGTTCGATGCCGTGGCGCTGGTGCATGCCGGTAACGACCAGGTCCGCGTGTTCCGCGTTCGCAGCTCCCACCAGAGCCGCGTCCGGGCGACCCCAGTTGGGCTCCACGTGCAGCGTCACGTTAGCATCACCCAACCATGGTTTCACCCGCTTCTCCAAATCGCGCAGAAGCTGTCGCGTCACTGCCGGCGGATTCTTCGAGATGGGGGCCCGACCCAGGTGAATTGCGGGCGGCCAGTTCACATGGACGACCGTCACGGCGCAGTTTCCCAGCTGGATCCAACGGGCCGCCCAGGCGAGCGCGGCGTCGGAACTGATCGAAAAATCCACCGCGACAAACACGTTCAAGGGACGCTCGTGACGGGCCCATTCCAGCAGCGCGTACGGCGACCGCACGACGAGAGTCGGGATTGGCGAAATTGCCGCCACGTGCTCCGACACATTACCCAGCGTCCAACGCTCAAAGCGCGTTTTGCTGACTGAAGAAACCACCACCAACGCGGCCGACTGTGCGACGGCGTAATCAATGATCGCCCGCGCCGCCGAGGGCCCGCTCAGCACCGCTCCGATCACTTTCGCGCCTCTCCCGCTGAGGTGCCTGGCTTCCTCTCGCAATCTCATTCGCACCGGCCGGAGCAAGGTTTGAAGTTCCTTCGGCGATTTTCCCGGATGGTTCGATTCTGAAGCAACGTGCACCAGGGCCAGCTTGCCCCCGCGCCGCCGAGCGAGGGCCGCCGCCACTTCGCCCGCGCGACGCGCGTTGGTCGAGAAGTCGGTCCCACATACGATCAAAGAAGTGGACTTGGGCATGGCGAAGGTAGGTGGATGGTTAATCTTCGGGCCGTCGGATAATGAGGACCGGCCGGCGAATCTTTCTGAGCACAGCGCGGGCGACCGAACCATGGAAGGCGGTCGACGCGCCGAGGCCGTGAGACGACAGGCAAACGAGATCGGCGCCGAACCGTTCCGCCTCGGCGCAGATCGCGGCGGCGGGACTGCGATGCTCCAGCACCACCACGTCAGGCGGCTGACACCGGGCTCCCGTCTCCGCCGGAATCAAATCGTGGAGCCGGCTGTGCAGCTCCTCGCGTACCGGGGGCGTTGTTCGCGAGGGTTTCGCCACGTGGACCAGACGAACGAGACCGCCGATGCTGCACGCGCCGCACGCAAAGGGGATGGCTGCGTTTCCCAAAGGGGAAAAATCCGTGGCGACGAGGACCCGCCGGTACTCCGGAATGTGCGCGCCGCGCGGGTCAAACTCCGTCGAGGTCGGTACGCATGCGACGTTCAAGCCGGCTTCGTGTAACAGCCGCCGCGATACGGACCCGTGAAATAACCGGCTTATTCCGTGACGCCGGTGCGTGCCGACGACGACCAGATCAGCGTGTACTCGCCACGCACATTCGATGACGGCATCGGCGGGTTCACCGGCGGACTGCACGACGATTGCCTCGCTGACATCGATCGCGACCTGATCACGAACCAGCTTCCTCAATTCACGCTGCAGTTGCTGCTGCAGGTCGGGCGTGTCCGCTAGCGCGGCTGAGGGCGAAGCCGGCGGGCGAACGTGACACGGCACGAGCTCGATTGGGCCGGCTCGTCCCATTTCCTTTACCCAGCGCAGGACTGCCTCAGAGCCCGCCTGCAAATCGAGCGCCGCGAGCACCTTCAGAGTTCGGCCGCTCCAACCCCAATCGGACAACACCGCTGGATTGCGCAGCACCAGCGTGGGGACGGGAGAGGTCTCGGCCACGTGTTCGGAAAAACTCCCCAGCGCCCATCGATCCACGACACCCTGCGTCTGTGACCCCACCACCACCAGCGACGGACGTTCCGCCCGAAGGTATTCGAGAAACGTATCCGCGGGCTTGTTACCCTCGAGGAGCACGGCCTCCGCCACGGCGCCGCCCACCGACAACCGCCTGGCCTCCAGCTCGAGGCGACCTTGGCCTTCGACTCGTCCGGTGGTGTCGCGCGGCGAACTCACGTGCACGACTCGCAGCGGCTCAGAGCAGCCCGCCGCGATTTTCGCAGCGGCGCCCGCGGCCAGGCAGGCCTGCTCGGAAAAATCAGTTGCGCACACCAGCGCCGGCCGGTTCGAGCTCATGGGTTTCCTCCAGGTGTAGCGACGCCTCCTTGCGAGCGATGGCGGCCGTTGTTTTCAAGACCGTGTCGGGATTAAGCGAGATGCTGTCGATGCCATGCTCGACGAGGAACTCGGCAAACTCGGGGTAATCACTCGGCGCCTGACCGCAAATCCCGATCTTGCGGCCGCGCGCGCGACAGGCAGCAATGGCCTGGGCGATCATCTTTTTCACCGCCGGATTTCGCTCGTCGAAAATCGGCGCGACGATTTCGGAGTCGCGATCTACGCCGAGAATCAACTGGGTGAGATCGTTCGAGCCGATGCTGAACCCGTCGAAGATTTCCGCAAACTCATCGGCCAGGATCACGTTACTCGGGACCTCGCACATCATGTAGACCTCGAGTCCGTTGACGCCGCGCACCAACCCGTGTTGCGCCATCTCCTCCTGCACTCGCTTGCCCTCTTCGACCGTGCGGCAGAAGGGAATCATTACCTTCAAGTTCGTCAGCCCCATCTCCTCCCGGACTTTCCTCACCGCCCGGCACTCGAGGGCGAAAGCGGCGCGGTATCGAGGATGATAATACCGCGAGGCGCCGCGAAAGCCGATCATCGGATTCTCTTCGGCCGGCTCGTACGCCTGGCCGCCAATCAGGTTGGCGTACTCGTTGGTTTTGAAATCACTAAGCCGCAGAATCACATCCTTGGGATAAAAGGCTGCCGCGAGCATCGCTGCACCCTGCGCCAGTTTGTCGACGAAAAATTGCGGCTTATCGTCATACCCGATGGTGAGCGTGTCGATCTGCCGCTTCACTTCCAAGTCCGGCAGTTTCGCGTAGTCCAGCAACGCGAGCGGATGAACCTTGATGAAGGTCGTAATGATGAACTCTTCCCGAGCCAGACCGACGCCATCATTGGGGATAAACGATAACGCGAACGCCTCCTCCGGATTGCCCACGTTCATCATCACCTTGGTCAAGGGCCGCCCCAGCGACTTCAGGTTCGTGCGCTGCACCTCATAGTCCAATCGCCCCTCGTAAACGAAGCCCGTTTCCCCCTCCGCGCACGAAACCGTCACCAGCTGTCCGTCGCGCAGCTTTTCGGTGCCGTGTTCCGTACCCACAATCGCCGGCACTCCGAGTTCACGGCTAACAATCGCCGCGTGACACGTCCGCCCACCTCGATTGGTGACGATGGCGGCTGCGATTTTCATGATCGGTTCCCAATCGGGATCCGTCTTGTCCGTGACCAGGATTTCGCCAGGCTTAAACTGGCCGAGGAACTGTGCGTTCTTGATCACGCGCACCGGGCCAGACGCAATTTTTTCGCCGATGCTGCGCCCCGAAATCAAGACCGGTCCGCGCTGCTTTAGCTTCAGCGTTTCGATGATTTCCACGTCTTTGCGCGACTGGACGGTTTCCGGCCGAGCTTGGACAATAAAAAGTTCTCCGGTGAGTCCATCCTTCGCCCATTCGATATCCATCGGCGTCGGGCATCCATGCCGCTTGGAATAGTGGTCCTCAATGCGACAGGCCCAGCGAGCCAGACGGAGTATTTCATCATCGGTGATCGCAAACCGAGATCGATCCCCAGGAGAAACGGGGACGTTCTTGACCATTTTCCCGCCGCCCAAATCGAAGATCAGCTTGGACTCTTTTGTGCCCAGCCGCTTCTGCAGAATCGGCTTGAAGCCCGCTTTCAGCGTCGGTTTGAAAACACAAAACTCGTCCGGATTCACCGTCCCCTGTACGACATTCTCTCCGAGTCCATACGCCGCGTTGATCAGGACCGCGTCACGAAAACCTGTTTCGGTATCGATGGTGAAAATAACGCCTGACGACGCCAGGTCCGAGCGCACCATGTGCTGGACGCCGACTGAAAGCGCGACCTTGAAATGGTCGAAATTCTTGTCGACGCGATAGGAGATCGCGCGGTCTTTGAAGAGTGAGGCGAAGCAACGTTTGCACGCTTCGAGCAGCGGATAAATCCCTTGAACGTTGAGATACGTTTCCTGCTGTCCCGCAAAGCTGGCGTCCGGCAGATCTTCGGCGGTGGCGCTACTCCGGACCGCCACGGACGTGAGATGCGGAGGTTGGCCGCAGAGTTCCTGGTACGCCGCGGTAATTTCCGCCACCAGCGCCAGCGGCAACTCCGCCGCCAGAATGGCGTGGCGAATTTGCGCCCCGCGGTTCCGCAGCCCTTCGATGTCACGCGTATCGATTCCGGCCAGCAGCTCCGCAATTTTCGCATCGAGCCCCGCTTCGCGAAGAAACGTGCGATACGCATCGGCGGTGATGGCAAAACCATCCGGCACCAGAATTCCCTCGCCGACTAGTTCGCGGCAGAGCTCGCCGAGCGATGCGTTTTTTCCACCGACCTCGGGAATATCGTCGATCCCGATCTCAGAAAAACGACGGATAAATTTATTCATGATCCGGGCTCCTCCTTTCACGAATCAAGGTGCCACAGGTCGAAGCGACTAGCTCCGCACTTTACGGATAAATGTCCGCATTTCTTGCAGCGGGATCCAGCCTCGGAGCTGCAGAAGAACTCAGGAGGCGCGGGTCGTCGGCCCGGAAATAATTTATTCAGCGGTGGGGAAAATCGTTGTTTCAACCTCCCTAGGAGAACCCTAGCCGGAATATTTCACACTCTAGCGTGAACGCTCTACACGCTGTGCACGTCTACTATTACCTTGTCATTGCGAGAAGCGCAGCGACGAAGCAATCCACCTAGCTGGATCGCCACGCCCTCGTTCCTCGGGCTCGCGATGACAAATCTGAGTGTGAAATATCCGGGCCGGGGGCGCGCAGGATTTGACAACGGGTCGTCGCTTCGCAACGGAGCCAGCATGCGCCTTCGGCTCCAACGGCTATCATTGATCGATCAGCTTTGCACGGCGTTGCGCGACGGACTCGCCCGCGGGGACTGGCCGGACTGGCTGCCTTCCGAGCGACGGTTGGGTCTCGAGCTACGGGTGGGGCGGAACTCACTGCGGACGGCGCTGCAGAAACTCGCCGGCGAGGGGCTCATCGAGATCGTCGCCGGGCAGGGCACTCGGAACGCGGGGCGGGTGTCGGGGGCGCCCCAACCCGACTCGGCGGTGTTTGGGCTGCTCTCGCCGGTTCCACTGGAGCAGCTGCGCCCGCGGCAAGCCCTCTGGATCGACGAACTGCGGGGGATTCTTTCCGAGACCGAGCGCATTTTGCGGTTTGTCCACGGGCCGCAGTATTTCCGCGCGAATCCTTCCGCCCTCCTCCGGAAGCTGGTTTCACAGGAACAGTGTGGCTGTTGGATCCTCATTCGCTCCACCAAGGCGAGCCAGGCGTGGTTTGAACGTCAGGGCATACCCTGCGTGATCGCAGGTTCATGTCACCCAGGAGTCGACCTGCCCTTTGTCGATCTGGATTATCGTGCCATGTGCCGGCATGCGGCAACCACGTTGCTGCAACTCGGCCACCGCCGGATCGTGTATCTCACCCCGGTGGCCGAGGCGGCGGGTGATGTCCACAGCGAGACGGGGTTTTTGGAAGGCATGAGGAAGTTTCCTTCCGCCGAGGCCGAGGGCTTGATCGTTCATCATCAGGCGAACAAGCCGAGCATCGCCCAGACCGTGCGCCGCTTGATGGAAAGTGCGCGACCACCGACCGCGCTGCTGGTGAATCAGTCCTATCATTACCTCACGGTCTTCAGCATCCTCGCGCAACTCGGTTGGCGGACTCCACAGGATGTCTCGCTAATTTGTCGCGATGAGGATCGCTTTCTTTCCTTCCTCGAGCCGGAGCCTGCGCGCTACGTGGAGGATCCGCATCTCTTCGCGCGCAAACTCGCGCGAACGACCGCGACCCTCATGAAGGAACGCCCAGCCAAGCCGCCCCGGGCGCAGATCATTCCACGCCTGTTGCGCGGGGCTTCGATGGCCCCGCCCGCCCAGCCGCCTTTGGTTCGAAAATAGAACCGCAGAAATTCGGTTGTCCGGGTCGGGAGCCTGTGGGCAGGTAGTCGCGTCTGGCTTCATCAATCCTCGGCCCCTTCACCCATGTGCGCACGCTTTGTTCGGCACCGGCATCTCGCCAGATGAGCATCGGAAAAGAAGAAACGGAAAAACAAATGAAACGCCTTTTTCTGTCGTGCCTGACGGGTTGGATCGCCGCGGTGTCGCCGCTTGCGGCGGCGGGCAAGCCAGGCCTGACGAAACCCAACGTCCTCATGATTGCCGTGGACGACCTGAACGACTGGGTCGGATATCTCGGCGGGCATCCGGACGTGAAGACACCGAATCTTGATCGGTTGGCGCAGCGCGGTCTGCTCTTCTCGAACGCGCACTGCGCCGCGCCGGTGTGCAATCCATCGCGCGCGGCGCTGATGACTGGCCGGCAACCGGCGAGCACCGGCATTTACGGCAACGACGTGCGCTGGCACGAGGTGCTGCCGGGCATTCCCTCGATCCCGCACCATTTCAGAGTCCACGGCTACCACGTAGCGGGCGGTGGTAAGGTCAACCATCACACCCCCGGCTTCAACCGCCGCAGCGACTGGCACGTCTACTTCGATCAGGTCTTCGACAGCCACTATCAGGATCGGCTCGCCCGCGGCCTCGATGTCAGCCGCTTCACGTGGCCCGCGGGGTTTCCGCTCAACGGGCTGCCGGAGGTGAAGGCGTTTTCCCGTCCGCCGCAGAACGCGAACGAGTTCGACTGGGGTCCGTGGGACGCGCGCGACGAGGCGATGGGCGACGGCCAACTCGTCGAATGGGCGGCCAAATTTCTTACCGCGCCGCCGTCCCAGCCCTTCTTCCTCGCGCCTGGCATCTATCGCCCGCACCTGCCGTTCTACGCGCCGCGGAAATATTTCGATCTGTATCCCTTGGACAAGATCACGTCGCCAACGATCAAGGCCGACGACCTCGACGACATTCCGGCCGGCGGTCAGCGCATGGCTGCGGACCGGCGCGGCGATCTCGAGTTGGTGATGAAGGCGGGCAAATACCGTGAACTCCTCCAAGCCTATCTGGCGAACATCACCTATTGTGATGCCTTGGTCGGTCGCCTGCTCGATGCGCTCGCTGCCGGTCCGGCGGCGAACAACACCATCATCGTGCTCTGGTCGGATCACGGCTGGCACCTCGGGGAGAAAAACCACCTGCACAAATTCACGCTTTGGGAGCGCTCCACGCGCGTCCCGTTTCTCGTGGTGGCGCCCGGCGTCACCCGCGCCCAAACCCGCACCGCCCGGCCGGTCGGCCTGCTCGATTTGTTTCCCACGCTCAATGAACTCTGCGGCCTGCCGGCCGTGGCCGCGCTCGACGGCCAGAGCCTGGTGCCGCTCCTGCGGGAACCGCAACGCGCGTGGGACCGGCCCGTGCTGACGACCCACGGGCAGGGCAATCACGCGGTGCGCAGCGAGCGCTGGCGTTACATCCGTTATGCCGACGGCGGCGAAGAACTCTACGATCATGCGAACGACCCGCACGAGTGGACCAATCTCGCGGCCAAGGCGGACTTCGCCGCCGTGAAAACGGAACTCGCGAAGTCGTTGCCAAAAACCGACGCGTCCCCGGCGGGACAAAAGAAAGGGAAGAAAAAGGCCAAATCGGCCCCATAAGCGTCGCCGCGTGACACTGATTTAAGCCCCATGAACACAACGCTGTTTCAAGAACTCCTACCCCACCTTGATCGAAGTCGCCCCCGGCGATTTCCGCGCGGGGTGGGACAGCGGCGACGCCACTATGCCGCGCACCCACATTCAGTTCGGCAAGTTCACGCTCAAGCCATGAAACTCACTCTTAAATTCTTTGCGCTCATGCTGCTCCTCTTGCCGGCGGCGGGGCAATCGGCCCCTCCGGCGAAACTCAACATCGTCCTCTTCCTGATCGACGATCTCGGCTGGCGCGACATCGGCGCCAACGGGAGCACGTACTACCAGACTCCGCATATCGACCGGCTCGCGCGCGAAGGCGTGCGCTTCACCGACGCTTATGCGGCGTGTGCCGTGTGTTCACCGACGCGCGCGGCCGTCCTCACCGGCAAATATCCCGCCCGCCTCATGCTCACCGACTGGCTGCCCTCGGGTCGGTGGGAGCCGAAGGCGCGGCTGCAAAGCGCGCGTTTTCTGCGCGGTCTGCCGCTGGAGGAAGTCACGATCGCGGAGGCGTTGCGCGAGGCTGGCTACCGCACGGCGAGCATCGGCAAATGGCATCTGGGCAGCGAGCCGTTTTCGTTGCCCGAACATCACGGCTTCGACGTCAACGTCGCCGGCAACGCCCACGGCGCGCCTGGCAGCTTCTTCTTTCCCTACGAGGGCGACTGGTCGATTCCCACCACGGGTCTGCGCGCAAAGTGGAAGGTGCTGCCCGACGGCAAGCCCGGCGAGTATCTCACGGACCGCCTGACGGACGAGGCGGTGACGTTCATCCGCGCCAACCGGGAACGCCCGTTCTTTCTCTATTTTCCCCACTACGGCGTGCATACGCCGTTGCAGGCGAAGAAGGAAATGATCGCCAAATACGAGCGGATCCCCGAGGCCCAGCGGCAGGGTAGCCCGATCTACGCCGCGATGGTGGAGAGCGTGGACGACAGTGTGGGTCGCGTCGTGGCTACGCTCAAGGAACTCGGGCTCGAACAAAGCACGATGATTGTTTTCACCTCGGACAACGGCGGTTTTTTCAACGCCACGAGCAATGCGCCGCTCCGCGCGAACAAGGGCGCCTACTACGAAGGCGGCATCCGCGTCCCGTTAATCGTCAAGTGGCCCGGC